>Ga0265313_10000168_pt1 | contig 68804 bp, 64 predicted proteins | sample 4123metaG_FD_203122 | JGI IMG/M metagenome (GOLD analysis project Ga0265313, IMG submission 203122) | Rhizosphere microbial communities from Carex aquatilis grown in University of Washington, Seatle, WA, United States - 4-1-23 metaG | ecosystem: Host-associated > Plants > Roots > Rhizosphere >... | reverse complement strand
CTGACCCCTCACCCGGCTCGCGCTCGCTATCGCTCCGCGCTCGCCACCCTCTCCCACAAGGGGAGAGGGAAAGAGAGGTCGCGGCACGCGAAATGACCACCCGTTGCGCCATCTCAAATTCACATCCGCTTAGGCTTACCGAACAAAGCGTTGCATTAACTCCGTGTTTACCCGCGTCGTTAATCATTGCGTCACCGTTGGTGGGATCCAGGACGCGCTTCGGGCTGGAGCGCGAGTCCTGGGAGTCGGTTAGCCCCGACTCTTAACGTGGAGCATGAGCAGGTACGTGGCTAAAAAATCACTCTCTTGCAGCATCTTAAGCCGATTCGGGCGAATTCGCCTACGGCGGGCTTGCGCGCAAGAATCAGGTTTTGTTAACCATGTCGGCATAGTGTCGAATCGTTCTGTCCCAAAGGCGTTTTTTGTTTTTTGCCGCCATAGCGGCGCTGACCTGAGCCCGAACGTGGCGAAAAGGGGACTGGCATGCGCGTATTGCTGATTGAAGACGACAGCGCGACGGCACAGTCGATCGAGCTGATGCTCAAATCCGAGGCCTTCAACGTCTACACCACCGATCTGGGGGAAGAAGGCGTCGATCTCGGCAAGCTCTACGACTACGACCTGATCCTGCTCGACCTGAACCTGCCCGACATGTCGGGGTTCGAGGTTCTGCGGGCGCTGCGGGTCTCAAAGGTTAAAACCCCGATCCTGATCCTGTCCGGCCTCGCCGGCATCGAGGACAAGGTGAAGGGTCTCGGCTTCGGCGCCGACGACTACATGACCAAGCCGTTCCACAAGGACGAACTGGTCGCGCGCATCCACGCCATCGTGCGCCGCTCCAAGGGCCATGCCCAATCGGTCATCAACACCGGCGATCTCGTCGTCAATCTCGACACCAAGACGGTCGAGGTCGGCGGCCAGCGCGTGCACCTGACCGGCAAAGAATACCAGATGCTCGAACTGCTCTCGCTGCGCAAAGGCACCACGCTCACCAAGGAGATGTTCCTCAATCATCTCTACGGCGGCATGGACGAGCCCGAGCTCAAGATCATCGACGTCTTCATCTGCAAGCTGCGCAAGAAGCTGGCCAACGCTTCGAGCGGCAAGAACTACATCGAGACGGTGTGGGGCCGCGGCTACGTGCTGCGCGAGCCGAGCGAAGAAGAGTCACGAATTCCGGCCTAATTTTCGGCTGTCATCCCCGCCAACGGGTCCGCGCGACGCGCGGCCCGATGACAGGCTCCGACGGGGATCCAGCTCTTAGTTTCCCGAAGGGCGTGGAGCAATCTGCGCCCTTCTTTGTTTCAGTACTTTTGTTTTGTCATTGCCGGGCTTGTCCCGGCAATCCCGAGCGGGGCGCACCGCGCCCCTAAGCGAGATGACCGGGACAAGCCCGGCCATGACAGAAAGAGAAGTTTCCGCGCACTGCGTCCGCGATTGAAATCCCCGCGTGGCGTCTGCGTGCATCTTGAGCCTCCATTGGGCTCTCCTCCCAACTCAAACCCCGCCATCGCTGGCGGGGTTTTTTTGACGATGGCATTGCGGCAGAGTCCGGCTCAGTGCTTGAAGCCGTTGGCCATGCCATAGGCCCGCGCGATGGTGCCGCCGGAGTGTTCCCAGCCCGGCGGCGACTGTTCGGTGGCCACGTGACAGGCGATCTGCCGCTCGTCGACCACCCAGCCGGTGACGTTGTCGAAGGCATATGACGTGCAGACATTGTCGCCGCCAACCGGGATGCGCAGGTCGCCATAACGCAAGGCGATGCGCTGGTCGTTGCTCTGTTGCAGTTCGGCGAGCGAGGCGCCGACCGCGCGAATGGTCCAGGCGCGATAGCCGGCAATGCCGGCCGCCCCGGTCAGCAGGACGCCGCAAGCCAGCACGATCGCCAGGACGTAGCCGCGCCGCTTGGGCGGCCGCGCCGGTGTGGCCGGCGCTTTCGGCGACGACAGCGGCGCAAGCAAATCCGCCCGTGCCTTGGGCGGCCGTCTGGCCGGAAGCGAACGTCGGTTGCGAACCGGTGGCATGGCGCCAAGTCTCGCGCCGGCGCGTTACGAAAACGGCGAGGCAAAACGGAGGATTTGAAGCATCGGAGAAAACCCGCGCGGCGCCTGGATTTTCGCGGGCGGTGAGATAGGCCGCGTCGCGTTCGCGTTAGGTCACCGTAATCTTGACCCGTTGGATCGAATTGCGCGCATCGCGCTCCGGCTGGGTTTCGCCGGCCAGGCCGTAGCCGATCGTGGAAGCGACGCCGTCCTTTGGACGGCTTTGCCCTGCGTTATCGTCTACTCCGCCGCCTGCTGCTTCGGCGGCCGCATCGTGTCGACGCCGTCGGCGCTGCCGGCCGACACGGTGGTGCGCACCATCAGCCGCGGCTCCTCGGCCGGCCACGGCCGCCCGCGGTGCATGGTGGCGCGGTTGTCCCACATCACCACGTCGCCGGTCTTCCAGCTGTGCTGGTAGGTGGTGCCGGGCGCGGTGGCGCGCTCGGTCAATTCGTCGATCCAGGCCAGCCCCGCCGCCTGGTCCATGCCTTCGACGCCGCAGGCATGCGAGGCGAGATAGAGCGCGCCGCGCTTGTTGGCCGGATTGCGCCACACCATGCGCCAGCACACCGGCGGGAACGCGTCGCGCTCGGCCTGGCTGGCGAGATCCTTGGCGATCTTGCTCTTGGAATGGGCGTAGTGGTGCCAGGCGAAGGACTGTTCCAGCCGCCGTTGCAGCGCCGGCTCGAAGCGCTCGAAGGCGAGCCGCATCGAGGCGAATTCGGTCTCGCCGCCATGCGCCGGCACGATGCGCGCCGACAGGATCGAGGCCAATGCCGGCACGGTCTTGAATGAGGAGTCGGTGTGCCAGAGCTGGTTCGCCTTGTTGCGCAGCGCGTAGCGGTGGTCGGGCGGCACCACCTTGCCGTCCTTGCCGAAATTGCTGAGCGTGATGAAGTAGCCGCCCATGCCGGAGGTGCCGACCGGCACCACTTCCGGCTCGCCGAAGCGGCGCGTGAAGGCGAGCTGGGCGTCGTTGTCGGTGTCCTGGTCGCGGAACACCAGCACCGAGTGCTGCTCGAACGCGGCGCGGACTTCGTTATAGGCGTCGTCGCTGGCGGCGACATCGGCGAGCGTCACGCCGCGCAACTCGGCGCCAAAGCCCGGACCCAGCGGAGTGATCTGCATTGCGGCTCCCGGTCTTCATTTATAGCAGTCGCGCAATTCTGACCGGATGGGGATGGACTGTCCATCAGTGTGCGTTTTGCGGTGCGGGAGACAAAAGGATTGCCCAATACGCTTTCTGTTTAAATCACCGCGTTGCGCTTGGCTTCAACGATGGCGACCGTGCGGCACTTGCTGTGAAACATGCAGCGGGCAAGCGTCTCACGTATCGGGGACGCCACTAAACCGGACTACAACTGCGACCACGCTTGGCGAAGTGATGGGCACAGGCGCGGTGAATAACGTGTGCGAATCAGCGGAAATATCGGGATTGCCGGCGATGTAGGGCTTGTCGGCGTTGCAATTTTAATGAACTGCCCGACAATTCATCCGACACACTGATTCGGAAAAAGCCGTCAGGTGATCAGACCTGACGGCTTCATTTCGTTTCAGTCCGCACAACCCAGAGCCGGGTGGCGGACAGAGCGAACAGCAGCGGGAGTAGAATCCCGATTCGACTCTCGGTCAAGCCCGGCTCACTACAACTATGGAGTGAGCTATGGCTCTCTACATCGACGAAGACCACGTTAAGAAGGCGAACCCACACGCGTGCTTTGAAGACATTCACAAGCCGGGCGAGATCGCTCGTTATTCAGGCATCTATCGTTGTGCTGGGTGCGGTGGTGAAGATGCCTGTAACAAAGACAATCCGCTTCCCACCCAAAATAAACACCAACACCCAGGTACTAGCCCGATCAGGTGGCAGCTCTTGGTGCTTTCTCAGCAAGTGTGACGGGCACTAGCGTTGCGGGCGCGACTGGTTCGCGCCCGTAACGTCCTCAAAGGCTCGGTTGGTTTCGACTTGTCAGGGGTTCTCGCAAGGCACCTAGCAGTGCAGCCTTGAAACGTTCTACGGATTTTCTTTTGCCGTATTGATCGCTGGATGTATTGCCATGCCACGCAAACCTTGGGTGCCATTGCCGCACGAAGCAGACTCGTTCTGCAACATTTATATCGACGAAAGCAGTCAAACGAAACATCGTTTTCTTGTGCTTGGTGGGTTAGTCGTTCCACACAGTCACGTTGATTTGTTTGAATCTGACGTCATTGCAGCCCGTGATCCGATCATTGCACCATTTCGTGCCGACGGCAGACCTAGAGTCATAAAATGGGAGAAAGTGAACGCTTACAATTTGGCATCATACAAGAAAGTCCTCGAAGTGTTCTGGCGTTTCGAGATGAAGCACAAACTAAATGTCGGCAAACACGTCGATATGGTCTGCCTTGCGGTAGATACGAGCAAGAAACCGTTGAAGGTACATGGTGACGGCGATATCGAAACCGGATTCAATAAGGAAATTTATTTCCTCTGCGCCGCACTGATCGGACGCCGCTTCAAGCGGGAGCTATTTCACATCTACGCGGATCGACGCACCACAAAATCCGATCTAAACGCCGCTCGAAAAATTATGAACTACGGCTCACTGAAATACGGCGATACGAGGCCGTGGCCGTTTCGTCGTCTGCGGTTTGAGGACCCTGAGCGCTGCCAATCATTGCAAGTCGTTGACATTCTAATCGGGGCGTTAGCTTACAAACTCAATGGTCACTACCAAAGACCAGACGCCAATAAGGCGAAAAAGGAATTGTGCGATTACGTCCTGATTCAAAAGGCCAAGGTCCGAAAAGTATTCGAATCGTCCCCCCACTACCGCCGACGCTTCACCATCATTCATCGCGACGGGTCGCCATACGTTGCGCCGTGGTTCTTGAAAAAGAAAAAGCAGGGATGAGTGCTGCGGCCCTACACCGCCTAACGGCGGTACTGGCAAACCAGGTCTCACGCCCGAGGGAGTGGCTTCGGGCCACAGCGTCAGACTCGTAACCTTCACAACTGGGTTACGCAAACGTCTCGACTAACCGGTTGATTGGACTCAGCAGTCAAAATATTGCGGTTGTGGTATTTTATTAATGATCGAGTTAGGATTTAATTCCTTATTTCCGCCACACTCCGCATCCACAACAGCCGCGTCCTGTCCGCCGAGGGCGCTCTCATGAGGCGTCGTGACAGCGGGACAGCCCTTCGGGGCCGGCGCGCGGGTACGCTCCCGCGCCGGTGATGCGGTCCCCGCGCCCGTGCCTCGCAAGCACGCCCTCGGGCGGCCCCGGGACCCGCCCGGCCGGCATTACGACCGGTCTGGGAGGAGCTCGCTGGACTGGGACAGGGCGACGCGGCTAACCGCCGCTTGAGCCCGCGTCCCAGGAAGCGCGGACCTGGGGATGAGTTTCCGGCTCCGGCCGAGAGCGAAGAGCCGCCAATGGAGCGCCGCCCGGCGCGCGCGTCTCGCCAGACGCGCCTGCGCCGCAAGGCGTGGACTTGATGTGGTGCGCCATGCGGCGCTCCATGCCCTCGGGCTTTGCCCGGGGCGACGGAAGAGACGACGGCGTACCCCGCGCCGCAAACAATACGGGCGATGGTGCGCGCCCGCTCGACGGCGCCGCTACTCCGCCGCCTGGCTGGCGAAGCGCGGCCGCATCGTGTCGACGCCGTCGGCGCTGCCGGCCGAAACGGTAGTGCGGATCATCAGCCGCGGCTCCTCCGCCGGCCACGGCCGGCCGCGATGCATGGTGGCGCGATTGTCCCACATCACCACGTCGCCGTTCCGCCACTTGTGGATATAGGTCATGCCGGGCTGCGTCGCCGACGCGGTCAGCTCGTCGATCAGTCTGGCGCCTTCGGCCGCGTCCATGCCCTCGACCGCGTAAGCATGAGAGGCGAGATACAGCGCCTTGCGGCCGTTGACCGGGTTCGTCCACACCATGCGATGGCACACCGCGGGCAGCGCTGCGCGCTCCTCCGGGGTGGCGAGGCCTTCCGCGATCTTGCTGCGCGAATGGTGATAGTCGTGCCAGACGAAGGATTGCTCGGCCTTGGCCTGCATCGCCGGGTCGAGCCGCTCGAAGGCGAGCCGCATCGAGACGAACTCGGTCTCGCCGCCATGCGCCGGCACGATGCGCGCCGACAGGATCGAGGTCAGCGCCGGCACCGGCTTGAACGACGAATCCGTGTGCCAGAGCTGGTTCGCCTTGTTGCGCAGCGCGTAGCGATGATCGGGCGGCACCACCTTGCCGTCGGGACCGATCGTGGTCAGCGTGACGAAATGCGTGCCGGTGCCGAGCGAACCGACCTTGGTGACTTCCGGCTCGCCGAAGCGGCGTGAGAAGGCGAGCTGGCTGTCATTGCTGACCTCCTGATCGCGGAACACCAGCACCGACTGCGCCTCGAAGGCTGAGCGCACGTCGTTATAGACGGCGTCATCGTCGGTGACTTGCGCCAGCGTCACGCCGCGCAGCTCGGCGGCAAAGCCCGGACCCAGCGGAACCAGTTCCATCGCGGCCTCCCTAGATTTGTCGGTTTGTTGGAGCGGAGTGTCGAGCAAAATCGGGCGGGCTGCAACTGGGGGAGCCGGCCGTGGCAATCAGCGGCCCTGAACGTCCCTGCGCCGGGCGGGTGGCGGAATGATCGGCCATCGATTGAACCTTTTGTGGCGCTCGGGCGTCCAAGGAGCGTGTCGCCGCTCCGCAACCCGGTGGCGATGCATGGCGGGCGGTTGCAGAAAGATGAGATCATGACCATGCGTTCGCGGAATCAAAGCGAGACGGAAAGCGCGATGACCCGGCGCAAGGGCGAGCGCAGTCTCAGCGTCGTCGAACTCCGCGTCCCTGAAAACGGATTCGGCCACGTCCGTGACGCCATCGAGGTGTTTCACGCCAGCCAGAATATCGAGCTGCGCAGCGGCGCCGGCCGGCACGAGGCGGGGGCGGATTACATGCGGTTCTGCTTTGCCGATCCGCAATGCGCATGGGATTTCGCGGAACTGTTCGGCGGCCGAATGATCGAGACCGCGAACTGAGGCGGCCGGGCCACACCCGGTTAAAGCCCACGCGGCATCGGAGTTTGGTCGCAAAAGGTCCGCGATGGAGCGATTTTCTTAAGCGGTCTTTAAGGACTATTCACGTCTGACGCGCACCGTTCACGCGCCATGCGGCAAACCGGTCACCACGCCAATCATGAAGCAACGGGTCCCGCCAGGGTCCAAGCGCTGGACGTGTTGCGCCTCTTCGCGGTTCTGGGCGTCATGCTGTTTCACTACGGCTTCCGCGGACCGACCGAGTTCAATGTGACCCATGTCGCGGTGCCGGAGCTGGCCTCCGTCGCGCGCTACGGCTTTCTCGGCGTCCCGATCTTCTTCGTCATCAGCGGCTTCGTGATCGCCTACTCCGCCGTCGGCCGGACCGCGACCAGCTTCGCGATCGCCCGTTTCTCACGCATCTACCCCGGCTTCCTGTTCTGCATGACCATCACTTTCGCCGCGTTGCTGATATTCGGCCCGCCACATTTCGCGGCGACCTTGGCGCAATGGGCGGCCAATCTCATCGTCGCCGCCACGGCGCTGCACCAGCCATACGTCGACAGCGCCTACTGGTCGCTGGTCGTCGAGATCACGTTCTATGGGTGGATCACATTTCTATTGGCGACGAAGCTGTTTCCGCGTCACGTCGACGGCATTGTCCTCGCATGGCTTTGCATCTCGATGCTGAATGAGTTGACGCTCGACACCCGCGTCGTCAGCAGAATATTCCTCACCGACTTCAGCGGCTTTTTGGCAACCGGCCTGCTCATTCACGAGCTTTACCGGGGCCGCAAAGATGCGATGCTGCAATGCCTGCTGGCCTGCTCGGTAGCGACCGCAATTTTTCAGGCGGTGCATAACCTGCGCTGGCTTCGCGACGACGGCACGGTGTTCGACGATTGGATCGTGGCGACGATCTGCCTTGGCTCGATCCTGCTTATTATCGCGGCGACCCGCATTCGACGACTTCCTGTTCGCGCCTCAATCGTTGTTGCCGCCGGCGGCGTGACCTATCCGTTCTACCTGCTGCATCAGCAGCTCGGCTACGCGGTGCTTGAATGGATCGGCCGCACCGATCACCCGCGCGCGCTCGTTGCGCTGATCCTGCTCGCAATCGCAGTAGTGTCCTTGGCGATATGGCGGTTCGTCGAACGGCCCGGCCAGTGGTGGATTCGGGAAGTGCTCGGCCAATTTTCGGGCCGGACCAAAACGTCTGGCGTGCCGCACCCGGTCAACCAGCTTCCCTTATAAATACAGGGATTTTGCGCGTCATCAGGCCGGGATGTAGTCTTGGCCCGGTTCCCGCGGAAACCGCCATTAAAAGACGCGAAAAGGGGGGCGCGGCAGGAACGAAGCCGCCAAAATCACGTTGGCCTGAGACCGGATTTGGGCGCGACCTGCGAGCCAATGGAGACCACCATGACCAAGACCTTCCTCACCACCAGCGCGCTGGCCCTGATTCTCGGCCTTGGCCCGGCGATCGCGCAATCCGGCGGCGACGTGCGCAGCAATGATCGCAAGATCGAAAAGACGCTCGACAACAAGGACCTGACGCCGATCCGCCCGATGCGCCGCGTCGGCGAGAATAATTGGCCGGACGCGAAGACACCCTCGCCAACCCAGGCCATGCCGCCGGCCAATAGCGCGCAGAACACCGCGCCCGCCGATAGTGCGCAGAATACTAGCGGCCAGGCGGCCGCCAAGGACGATACCAAGACTCCCCCGGACAACCGGGCGGGCAATAATGCCACGCAGCCGGCGGCGGCGAAGCAGGCCACGCAAAATCCGGCGTCGGCCTCCCAGCCGAACGACCGCGCTCAGCAGGCCGGCCGCGACAACGATGCGGCTCAGCAGAATGCGCGGCAGGATCGCGATCAAAATCGGGACAAGAGCAACACCGCCGCCGATCAAGCCAGCGGCAGCCAGGACAAGCACAGTTTCGCCAGCATCCGGCTCGGCACCGATGCCAATGGCCGCGTCGCCGTCAACGAAGCCCAGGAGCGTCAGATCGCCGGCGCGCTGCGCCATCAGCGAGTGCAGCCGGTCGCGGCCAATATCTCGGTGACGGTCGGCATGGCAGTGCCGCGCGATATCCGGCTCGGCGCCGTGTCGGCGGATCTCGTGGCTGTGCTGCCGCAATTCCGCGGCTACAGCTTCTTTTCGACGCGCGGCGAGATCGCGATCGTCGAGCCGTCAAGCCAGAAGGTGGTGGCGGTCGTTCCGCTGCAAGCTCATGCCACCGCGTCGCGCGAACCGCGCGAACCAAGCCGCGAGCGGACAACCCGGGAGACCAGCCGCGCGGTGACGACGCGGCCTGCCGACACCACGGCGCGCACCGAGGTTCGGCCGCCGCAGCGCGAGGTGACGGTCGGCTCCGCCATTCAGGACGAGGACGTCATCATCGAGCCGGCGCCTCGAACCACGACGATCTATCGCATGGTGCCGGCCTATCCGAGGTACCGGATCTATTCGGACGGGCCCCCGGTCCGGATCTATCCGCCGTACCGTTATTCGCCGGACGCCGCCCAGCAATAGCAGCATGCTTCAGCCGGCTGCGGCGAATTGCAGAACTTTCGCCCCGGCCGGGGCCGGCGCATAGATGCCGCGATGCTGCGGCAATGGGCGGAAGGCGGCGGTCAGTCCCACCACGGTCTCGGCCGCGCCGAGCATGAGGTAGCTGTCCGGCCTGACGTTGCGCGCCAGCCGGTTGAGGACATCGGTCTTGGTCGGCTGGTCGAAGTAGATCAGCACGTTGCGGCAGAACACGACATCGAACACGCCGAAGCCGGTGAAGTCCTGCAACAGATTGAAATGCCGGTAATTCACCATGGCGCGAATCTCCGACGAGATCTGCCAAAGCCCGCCGGCCTGCGTGAAATATTTGAGCAGGCGCTGGATCGGCAGGCCGCGCTGCACCTCGAACTGGCTGTACAGGCCGGCCTTCGCCTTTTCCAGCGCCGACGATGAAATGTCGGTGGCGAGGATTTCGATGCGCCAGCCGTCGAGCGCGGCGCCCATTTCCTTGAGCGACATGGCGAGCGAATAGGGCTCCTGCCCGGTCGCGGCCGCCGTGCACCAGATCCGGATCTGGCGCTCGGCGGCGCGCGCCTTCAACAGCGCCGGCATCACCAGGTCGGTGAAATACTCGAACGGCACCTTGTCGCGGTAAAAAAACGATTCGTTGGTGGTCATCGCCTCGATCACCGTGGTTGCCAAGGGCGACGCCGGCGTCTTGAGCTGGCGCACCAGTTCGCCGAGATTCGCCAGCCCGGCCTTGCGCACCACCGGCAGCAGGCGGCTCTCGACCAGATATTGCTTTTCAGCGGACAGAACGAGGCCCGAACGCTCCTTCAGCAGGCCGCGGACAAAATCATAATCCTGCGGCGTCATGGGCGCTGCCCGGCGAACAGGCGCGACACCGTCCCGGCAATGTCGTCGAGCGGCAACACCGCCGAGGCCAGCCCCGCCTGCGTGACCTGGCCCGGCATGCCCCACACCACGCTGGTCGCCTCGTCCTGCGTCACCACCGCGCCGCCGGCGCCGACGATCGCTTGCGCGCCGTTCAGCCCGTCTGCGCCCATGCCGGTGAGCACCAGCGCCAGGACCCACTGGCCCCAGACATTGGCGGCCGACGCGAACATCGGATCGACCGCGGGCTTGCAGAAATTGACCTGCGGGCCGTCGTCGATTTCGATGACCGCGATGCCGTCGCGGCGCGCGACCTTCATGTGGCGGGCGCCCGGCGCCACATAGATGGTGCCGGCATTGATCTCTTCGCCATGCTGCGCCTCGCGCGCCGGCCTGCCCGACACGCGGCTGAGATGCTCGGCGAGGATCGTGGTGAAGGTCGGCGGCATGTGCTGCGTGATCAGGACCGGGGCGCGGTCGATCACGCCGCCGAGTCTGCGCAGCAGCCCAGTGAGTGCCTGCGGCCCGCCGGTCGACGCGCCGATCAGCAGCACCCGTGGCGCTGCCGGCGGGAACGGCCGCACGACCTTGCGTGGAGCTTGCGGCGCGATGGATGGCGCGCGCGCCAGAACCGGGAGCCGTCCGGCCGGAGGTTTGGCCACCGGTTTTGCGGGCCTGACCAGACGTTTGCGCTTGGCGCGCATTCCCAATTCGCGGATTTTTTCCAGCAGGTCGCGGCGGAAATCGGAAGCCGCGCCGATCTGGCCGCTGGTCTGCGGCTTGGCGATATAGTCGGTGGCGCCGAGCGCCAGCGCCTTCAGGCTGATCTCCGCGTTGCGGCGCGTCAGCGTCGAGGCCATGATCACGACCAGATCGCGCTTCTTTCGCAGCAGCAGCGGCAATGCCGAAAGCCCGTCGAGGTCCGGCATTTCCACGTCCAGCACCGCGACGTCCGGATCGACGCGCTCAATCTGATCGACAGCCTCGCGCCCGCTGCGCAGCGACGCGACCACTTCCATGTCCGCTTCCGAGTCGACCCAGCGCGCGAACAGCCCGCGCACGACCACCGCGTCATCGACGATCATGACGCGGAGCCGGCGATTTGACATCGCCGCCGTCGTTTCTTTCGGTACGGCCAGATTCATGACGGACCCGCGGTAGCCTCGACGCCGATCAAAGCAAGCCGACTTCCTGGAATTTGGCTTCGACGATCTCCTTGTCGAACGGCTTCATGATGTATTCATTAGCCCCCGCGTGCAGGGCACGAGCGATATGCGCGACGTCGTTTTCGGTGGTGCAGAAAACGACCTTTGGCGAATCGCCGCCGGGCATGCGCCGCAATGACCGCAAGAATTCGTAGCCGTCCATTTTCGGCATGTTCCAGTCGAGCAGGATGGCTTCCGGCAATTGCCGCCGGCAGGCGTCGAGCGCCTGTTCGCCATCCTCGGCTTCGAGGATCTGGAACTCGAGGCCCTCCAGAATTCGGCGAGCCACTTTACGAATGACGCTGGAGTCGTCCACGACCAGACAAGTCTTCATCTTAGCCTCGTATCTGAAGGGCGGAGGAGTCCGCGCTTCGGTTCAGTTTCGGTCAGTTGGAAAATGTGCTTCACGCCGCAACCGCCTTCCTGCCAATGCCGAGAATGCGATCGACGTCGATCAGCACCAGCAATTGATCTTCAAGCCGATAGATGCCGGCAGACACTTCTGCGATCCACGGATCGAGATTGACCGGATTTGACTCGCGTAACTTGGGGTCAAGCGCGACCACCTCGCCGACGCTGTCGACCAGTAGCCCGTAGGACTCGCCCTGCGATTCAACTCCGATCGCCATCGCCGGCCCTTCGGCGCCGTCGCCGCGAAGCCTCAACCGGCGCCGCACGTCGATGAGAGTGACGATGCGGCCGCGCAAATTGAGCAGGCCGGCAATCTCCGGCGCAGCGAGCGGCACCCGTGTCAGCCGCTCCGGGACGAACACGTCCTGCACGCGCAGGATCGGCAGGCCGAAGCGCTGGCCGCCGACCGTCGCGGTCACGTATTCGTCCATCGTCTGTTCGGTGCGCTCGGTTGTCATGCCCGCCTCACGCCGCCACGCTCACGTCGACCTGCTCCTTGAGCGCCGCAATCAAGCCGGGACGATCGAATTTGGCGACATAATCGTGGAAGCCAACACGGCGGCCGCGTTCGATCGTGTCAGCCGTGACGACCGACGACAGCGCAACGACGGGCAGGTTCGCCGTGCGCGCATCCGCGCGCAGACGCTCGGCGAGCGCAAAGCCGTCCATCTCCGGCATGTCGATATCGGTGACGACAACATCGAATTTTGCGCCGCCGCCAAGGAGATCGAGGGCTTCCCGGGCGCGGGCAATGGCCGTCACGTCATAACCCGCGGCCTGTAGGACCGGCGCCAGCATGTTGCGGAAGAACGGCGAATCGTCGATCAACAGCACGCTCGGCTTGCGCGCAGGGGCGCGCTCATCCTTGCCGCGGAACCAATCGGCGAACACCAGCGGCACGAAATGGCCGATGTCGATGATCTCGGTTGCCTGGCCGTCGATGATCGCCGAACCCAGAACGCCGGGCGAGGAACTCGCGACCTGGATTTCCAGTGTCTGGTCGACAATGTCCACGATCTCGTCAACGACCAGCGCAACCGACCGGCTGCCGTCGGAGAAGACCAGCAGCGGCTGAGCGCCCTCGCCTTTGACGCTGACGCGGTCGTCGAGGCTGATCAGCGGCATCAGATGGCCACGATACTGCACCATGTGGCGGCCATTCGAGAGCTCGATGGTGCGAGCGTCGATTTCCTCGAGCCGGGTGATGAGCGCAAGCGGCACCGCTTTCTGCTGCGGCGAGCCGGCGCGAAACAGCAGCAGCGATGTCGCGGCGTCCTTGACGGTCTTGCGCTCGGCTCTCGCCAGCGCAGCTGCTTCGGCGGCGGCCAATTGGGTGGCAACGGTGCCGCCCAGCGCCTGCACAATTCCGTTCGGGTCGACGATCATGATGACCGCGCCGTCGCCAAGAATGGTATTGCCCGAGAACATCGCAATGTCGCGAAGCCTGCTCGACATCGGCTTGACCACGATTTCCTCGGTTTGAAAAACGCCGTCGACGACGACGCCGAAAGCCTGGCTGCCGAACTCGACAACGACGACAAAGCCTTCGTCGGCCGCCTTCAGCACGGTTTCGAGGCCGAGCAATCTGGTCAGGCGCGAGATCGGCAACAGCCGATCGCGCAAGCGCAGCATCGCGGTGTCCTTGATGTATTCGATGCGGTGGTCGCCGCCCCTGCGCAACCGCACCAGTTCGCTGACGGATAATTGCGGGATGGCAAAGCGTTCGCCGCCGGCTTCGACGATCAGGGCGGCAATGATGGCGAGGGTGAGCGGGATCTTGATGATGAAGCTGACGCCCTGGCCGGCGACCGAGCGCACGTCGATGGTGCCGCCAATCTGGTCGATATTGTTGCGCACGACGTCCATGCCGACGCCGCGCCCCGATATGTTGGTGACTTGGGCCGCGGTCGAGAACCCCGGCACGAAAATGAATTTCTGGATCTGCGCCTCGGACAGCTTCTCGATCTCGGCAACGGTCGCCAATCCTTGCGACACCGCCTTGGCCTTGATCCGCTCCGTGTTGAGCCCGCGCCCGTCATCGGCGATCTCGATGACGATCTGGCCGCCCTCCTGATAGGCGGAAAGCCGGACGCGGCCGCACTCCGGCTTGCCAAGGGCGCGCCGCTCTGCCGGCGTTTCCAGCCCGTGATCGGCGGAGTTGCGCACCATGTGGGTGAGCGGGTCCTTGACCAGATCCAGCACCTGGCGGTCGAGCTCGGTCTCCGCGCCGTGCATTTCGAGATCGATCTGCTTGCCGAGTTCGTGGCCGAGGTCGCGCACGACGCGCGGCAACTTCTGCCAGGCATTGCCGATCGGCTGCATGCGCGTCTTCATCACGCCTTCCTGCAGCTGCGCGGTGACGTTGGAGAGCCGCTGCAGCGGCGTCTTGAATTCCGATTCGTCCTGGCCGCGGACGATTTCCAGAAGCTGATTGCGCGTCAGCACCAGCTCCGACACCATGGTCATGAGCTGCTCGAGAGTATCGACCGGAACGCGGATTGATTGGCTCGCGGCCTTTGCCGGATCCTCGTCTTTCACATGAACCGCTTGAGCTTTCGGAACCGCGGAGTCGACCGGGGTTTCCCGGAATGCGCGTTCGAGATCCTCAAGCGAGTCCTCGCCGGGACGCAACGGCCGCTCAAGCACTTGCGCTGGCGGCATGCCGGCGGCGCGCTCTGGAGGGTCCGCGTTGCGATCGGCCCCGCCCGACAGCGCTTCGAGGTCGGCGATCAGATCGGCATCGGTGCCTTCCGGCTCGCGTTGCTCGCGCTCGAGCGTCGCAAGAATGATCTTGATACGGTCGATGGTCGCGAGAATAAGCGTGACGGCATCGGCGCTGGCCGGTGCGCCACCGCGGAATTTCCCCATCACCGTTTCCGCGGCGTGCGCCAGCACTTCCAGCCGCGGCAAATTCAAGAATCCGCAGGTGCCCTTAATGGTGTGGACCAGACGAAAAACGTGATCGAGAATTTTTGCGTTATTGGGTTCCTGCTCGAAACGTACGAGCTCGACGTCAACGACATCGAGACTCTCCTTGGTCTCGGTCACAAATTCCCTGAGCAGATCGTCCATGACAACGCCCGCGGGACCGGACACGAGATCGGCCGGCCGCCGTTTTCACTTCGTAAACAGTGTGTCGGGGAAGCGTTTAATTTTAGTTGCGGAGCGTTTGCCACAACCGGGTTATTAACCGCTCGCTAACCATAACTCGGCGCGGGCGGCGCGCGGCCGCCCGCCTCTCACTTCGTGGCGATCAAAACGCCGTCGCCGTCGGTCGCGATACTGACGCTGAGGCCGCAGGCGCGCGCCAGCAGCCCGGTGTAAAACGGCTGAATGCGATGCGCGTCGACGCCCTCGCTGCCGCCGTCGCCCGCCAGCAGCGGCGGGATCGTCGGCTGCACTTTGGCATTGAGACCGGCGGCACGGATCGAGAACCCCGTCGTCTCGCCGCTGCCAATGGCATCGAGCGTAATCGTGCCGCCCCGGGGAATGGTCTGACCGGCAATCAGCAGCATATTGAGCAGGAGCTTGATGCGGTTCTTCGGCAGGATTGCGCGCGGCAGGTTCCAAACCAGCTTGGTTTTGTCGTCTTCCAAAAAGCCCCGCGACAGCGTTTCGGCATCGCCGGAATCGATCTGCGCCCCGGCGGAGCCAGCAGCACCGAAGGCAATCCGGCAGAATTGCAGCTTGGCGGAGGCCGTACGCGAGCTCTTTTTGATCAATTCGAGCGCGAATTGCTGGGTCGCTTCGTCTTTCTCCTCTGCCATCACCTCCAGCCCATTGACGATCGCACCGATCGGGCTAATCAGGTCGTGGCAAACGCGCGAGCACAATAGCGCTGCGAGATCGAGGCCATCGAGAGTGGTTCCGGACATGGACTGACTCTTCGGGTCAGGAGTTAAAAGGATCGCGCGAATCGCTCGGAAATCAACATGCGGCGTGATACACCGCGCCCCGGCGAGCGCCAAGGACTCCGGACCAGGAATGCAATGGACGACATGACCAGCCTCAGTTCAGACCTCGAAGTGACGCCGCAGCATGCCGAACGGCTGCTCGACGAGCTCACGGCCATCGTCGCGCGAGCATCGGTGGAAATCCTGGCCATTCCATTCGCCCAAGCCGACGCGCGCGCCAAGGACGATCTCAGCCCGGTGACGGCGGCCGATCATGCGTCGAACGCGGCAATCCTGGCGGGCCTCGCCCGCGTACTGCCCGGGGTTCCAGTCGTGTCCGAAGAGAGTCTCGAACAGGCCCCTGCCCGCCTCGATCCGAGCTTCGTTATCGTCGACCCGCTCGACGGCACCAAGGAATTTCTCGCCGGCCGCGACGAGTACACCGTCAATATCGGCATTGTCACGCACGGCAGACCCATTGCCGGCGTCATTTCCGCGCCGGCCCAGGGCCTGCTCTGGCGCGCCGTGATCGGCGGCAAAGCCGAGCGCCTGCGAATGGATTGGAACAGCGGCGCCGTGTCGGAGCGGATCACAATTCACACGCGCGGCAAGCCCGACAGCCTCACGGTCGCAACGTCGCGCACGCATCTTGATCCGCGCACTGAGCAGTTGCTGTCGCGATTTCCTGGCGCCAAGCGCTATCCCTGCGGCTCGTCGGTGAAATTCTGCCATCTTGCGCAGGGCGACACCGATCTTTACCCGCGTCTCTCCCCGACCTGCGAGTGGGACATCGCCGCAGGCTGCGCGATTCTTGCCGCCGCGGGCGGCAAGGTCACCGATCCGGACGGCGCGGAGTTGCGCTTCGGCTCGATTGCGAAAAAATTTCTGGTACCGGGCTTTATCGCCTGGGGCGATCCTGCAGCCGCGCAATTACGGTAGCTGGCGGCGCACGTCCGTCCAGCGCCGCTCGGCGGCGTCGATGACGCGCTGCGGCGCGGCGATGAACTCCGCCTGCGCCTTGGCATCATAAAACAGATAGAGCCGTTCACCGCTGATCAGCCAGACCAGCGGGTGGCCGGCGACCGACGTGCCGCGCGCAATGGCGACCGGGTCGTAACCGCCAAATTGCGGCGCATAGACATCGGGCTGATCGGCGAAAGCCGCGCGATTGCCCTCATTGCGGAAACGCCACGTCGTGCCGGAAAATACATATTCCGTGTCTTCCCGGCCAAGCTCCGGCGTGGCATCGGTGAAATAGGCAACCGGATCGAAACCGCCTATGGCAATGCCGGTTTGCGGATCGGTCACGATCGGGCTGACCAGAGCGGACCAGCCGGGAATCGACGTCGCGGCGACCATCGCGGCGGCGAGAGCCAGGGCGGTGCGGAGTCGACGGGGCTTTTGCCGTGCTGCGGACATAGTTATCGCGGAACTTGCCTCGAATCGGACTTTGGCGGTCATTATTAGCGGCCGCCAGTGAGTATCCGGTTAAGCGGACTGGTCTCAACGTCCCAAGGAGCATCCGATGCACAGGGTCGGCCGTCTTATTGCTGTGACCACATTGCTGCTGGCGTGCGGGCTAGATGTCGCCGCCGCCCAAGGCACGCCGCCTCCGCCCGAGGCCGCACCGGGGGCACCACCGCCGGCCGCTGCCCGGCGCGATACCTACTCGACCAATGAAATCGTGGGCGCAGGTCATAAGTTTTTCGGCGCAATCTCGCGCGACCTGGCGCAACTGGTCGAGCGCGCGGTGAGTCAGTGGGGTCTGCCCAACGGCTACATCCTCGGTCAGGAGGGCGGCGGCGCCTTTGTCGTCGGTCTGCGCTACGGCGATGGCACGCTCTATACAAAGAACGCCGGCGACCGGCGGGTGTTCTGGGAAGGCCCTTCGGTCGGCTTCGACATGGGCGGCGAAGGCGCCCGCACCATGATGCTGGTCTACAATCTGCCGGCCACCGACACGATCTACCGACGCTTTGCCGGCATTGACGGCTCGGCTTATGTGGTCGGCGGACTCGGCATGACCGCGCTGACCGACAGCAAGATCGTCGTGGTGCCGATCCGAACCGGCGTCGGGCTGCGTCTCGGCGCCAATGTCGGCTATCTCAAGTTCTCGCGTAATGCGACCTGGAACCCGTTCTGACCGGCGCGGCCTTCACATTAAGCGCGGTTAGAAAGGTTAATCGGGGTCTTTGCTGGCCGAAAACCAGCGTCCATGCCATTCTCCAGCCTCGAATTCCCATTGTTGGTGAGTTGGAGGCGCGCTTTCATGATTGAACCGATCATGTATTTCGGGATCGGCTTTCTGATCGCGGCCCTGTTGGGGCTGGTGATCATTCCTCTCGTGCACGGCCGCGCCGTCCGCCTCACCATGCGGCGACTCGAAGCTGCGACGCCGCTGTCGATGGCGGAAATCCAGGCCGACAAGGACCAGCTCCGCGCCGAATTCGCAATGTCGACCCGCCGCCTCGAAATGAGCGTCGAACAACTCAAGACCCGCACCACCAGCCAACTCTCCGAGCTGAGCAAGAAGACCGACGCCATCAACCGGCTCAAGGTCGAACTCGGCGAAAAAACCGCCACCATCTTCGCGCTGGAAGCGCGCGACAAGGCATTGCGCGACCAGTTGCGCGCCAGCGAAGAGGAATTCGCGGTCCGCACCGTTGCCGTGCAGGACGCCGAACGCGCCCTCGCCGACAAGCAATCCGAACTCGCCAAGATGATCGGCGACCTCGACGAGCAGTCGGTGATTGCCGACAGCCAGAAGATCGAGATCGTCGCGCTCAAGACCCAGGTCGAGGCGCTGAAGGAGCGGCTGAGCGACGCTGAAAAGGAAGTCAAAACGACCGAGGATCGCGTCGCCCATGAGCGCATCGAGCTTCGCGAGGCGACCGCCGAGCTCGCCGCCGAGCGCGGCAAGGTCGAAAACCTCGGCCGCCGCGTGTCGGAACTCGAACAGCAACTCGTTGCCCAGACGACCGAGGCCGAGCTGCTTGGCCGGCGCGCCCATGACCTTGAACATCGCCTGACCGAGCAGGCGCGCCAGCTCACCGAAAGCGAATTCGAGCTGCGGCAATTGCGCGAGCAAACCGAAACCGCCCGTAAGACCGAAGCCGATCTGCGTGCCGCCATCGCGGAAATCGACGGCCGCACCGCGTCGGCAACCGAGGTGCTCAAGTCGGAAAAATCGCAGCTACAGGCCGAACTCGACCGCGCCAATGACGAGCGCAGCCGGCTGGCGCGCGAAATCGCCGACATGAAGCGCGACACCGAGCAGGCCTGGTCGTCGGAGCGCGTTGAGAACGCGCTGTTGCGCGAACGCATCAACGACGTTGCCGCCGAAGTGGCCCGCCTCGCCTCGACGCTCGAAGGTCCGAATTCACCGATCGACGCGATTCTCGCCGCCGAGACCGCGCGTGACAAAGGCACGATCCCCCCGGTCGATACCACCTTCGAAGTCGAAAGCGTCGAGCAACCGGCGGCCAGCGGCAATCTGGCCGACCGCATTCGCGCCCTGCAGAGCCGCGCGTCGCGCGTGCCGCACGACGACGATCCGAAGGTGCCGAACTAAGGTCGCACCAAGCTTCCGATCGTCACGCCGCCTCGATGCGGATGGTCTTGGCGCCGTCCCACAGCACTGACCTGCCCAGCTCGGCGAGCTTATCGAGATTCGACGTGATCGTGATGAAGTGATTGCCAGCGAGCTGGCCCATCTTGCTGGCGAAGCGCACCCCGCCATAAGCCAGCAGAATTTCGGTTTCGCTGATGCCGCCGGGGTAGACGATCATCTGCCCCGGCGCGGGATAGCTGGTGTGGTTCTCATAAGTGAGGCCGAAGTCCTGCTCGCCGAGCGGGATCCAGACTGCCTCGCCGCTCCAGCGCACATGAATGACCTTGTTCTCGTAAGGCAGCAGCTTTTTGAACACGGCGCAGGTGTTCGGCGCCGCCTCCGTCTCAAAGCGCGCGTCGAAGACATATGACCCGGAGATAATGCGAAGCTTGTCCATCGGTTGATCCTTTGCAAAAACGGTGGGGCCCAGCTCAGTCGGGCAAATGCTCCAGAACGTCGAGAAGAATACGGGCTGCGAAATCGGCATCGGCCGCGGTGATGGTCTCGAGCGGCGAATGGCTGACCCCGCCATTGCCGCAGCGCACGAACAGCATGGCAAGGTCGGTGATGCCGCCGAACATCACGGCGTCGTGGCCGGCGCCGCTCGGCAAGCGAAAGACCGGCAAACCGGCGCGCTCGATTGCCGCGGCAAAGGCATCCTGCAATCGCGCCGAGCACGGCACCGCGGCGGCGTTGAGCATCTCGGCCCATTCGACCTTCACCCCGCGATGGCGCGCGATCGACTGCATGTCGGCGAGGATATCGCTGACGGCGGCGTGCCGGATCGCATCCGAGCCGGAACGGATATCGAGCGATAAATCGCAGCATCCAGGAACGACATTGGTCGCGCCGCCGGGCACCAAAAGCTGGCCGACGGTGCCGACCAGCCCGGTGCGCTGGCAGCGCTGCTCGACCATCAGCACGATCTCCGCGGCCGCCGCCGCAGCGTCGTGGCGATAGGCCATCGGCACCGTGCCGGCGTGGCCGGCGGCGCGCCTCGACGGTAACGCTGAAGCGCGAATTTCCGGCAATCGCCGTGACGACGCCGACCGGCAGATCGGACTCGAACAGCACCGGGCCCTGCTCGATATGGACCTCGAGATAGCAGGCGATGTCGTCCTTGGCGCGCGACAGCGCCGGAATCGCTGATGGATCGAACCCAGCCTCCTGCAATGCGGCCTTCAGCGAGACGCCACCGGCGTCGCGGCGCTCCAGGTCCGACGGATCGAAGCGTCCGGCAATGGCGCTGCTGCCGATATAGGACCGCGCGAAGCGAACGCCCTCCTCCTCCGAAAATGCAATCACATCGAGATTGAACGGCAGGCGGCGGCCAGTCCGCGACAGTTGTTCGACAATGGCGAGGGCGGTGACGATGCCGAGCCGGCCGTCATATTTTCCGCCATTGGGCACGGTGTCGTAGTGCGATCCGACGATTACGGTGCGGCTCGTGTCGCGCGAGGCGCGATATCGCCCCGTGACATTGCCGACCGCGTCAATGCCTGCCTCCAAGCCCGCATCCGTCATGAGCGCCAGCAATGCGTTCGCGACATGGCGATGCGCTTTCGAGAGAAAGGTGCAGGTCAGGCCGGTCGGCGTCTCGGACCAGCGCGCCAGATATTCGGTCAGCGCCATGATGCGCCGACCGAACTCAATCTGCGAATGCGCGCCCATGACGATCGTCGTCTCGACAGAGAGAGAGCGCGGCAGGGCCGGCGCCTGGAAGCATTGGAAATATATGCCCGGAGCTGAAAGCTAGGGGCGCCAGCCGATTTTGTACACTTTTTTCGCCTTGCCCCCCGCTTGCTTGACAGGCCGCAAACGCCGCCCTTTATATCCCTGGGCCGCAACAGCGGGCGCTTAGCTCAGCGGGAGAGCGTTCCCTTCACACGGGAGAGGTCGTAGGTTCAATCCCTACAGCGCCCACCAGCTTGTTTATAACAATCGGGCGCAAAATAGATTCTTGAGTCACAACGCGAATGGCAGTTCGTGACGTTCCCTTGGGATGCTTGGCCGACTAGTGAATATTTCCGAGAGCGCGTAGCGACCGCATCAAGTCGACATACGTGCCGTCAGCCAGGACTCGAAGGCTTTCCACCAATGCGTCGGGTGAAGCGTCCGCACATTGGGTTTTATCTACGTCTTCTTGTGACGACACTCAATCCCGAGGCTAGGTTTTGATGACCGCCTGCGCCGTCTAATCTGAAATGACGTACCGCCCGCCAATCAACATTAAAGGGAGCCGGGATTATGTTGAAAAAAATCTCTCTCGCTGTAGCGATGCTTCTGTTTCCAGTTGCGGCCTTTGCTGCTTGCGTGCAAAACGACATCACCGGAACTTGGCGCTTTCAGTTTGATACCGGGACGAACTCGCCCGCTTTGAAGATGAGTTGCATCATCAATATCAAAAGCAACGGCAGATTCGGACATTCAACTTGCACGTCAGTTTTCAACACCACAGACTCTGCCGCAATCGTCATCTACAACCCTGCTCGTTTTCTAAAGGTCGCTAATACTTGTGAGGTCACCGTCGCCGGACCGGTGAAATCCGATCACGACATTGAGCTTGAGTTCGGCAATTCAAGTTACACCATTGACGTTATTCGTCTTACCCTTAATTTGAGCAAAGATGTGCTCATGGGCTACACCGCATACAATAATGGCGGGACGTATGCCGACGTTTTGGTGCAGGCCGTCAAACGAGAGTGACGCACGCGCCGAACGAGGTCCGATCCCTCCCGCCCTTTCCGGCAGCTCAAATATCATGACTTCGCCAGCGCCGCCTCGCGCGCCGCAAGACCCTTCGCAAAGGCCCGGTGCAGACGCGCGACATCGGGCGCAACGCCAGTGAAGCGTTGGAACGCGACCACAGCCTGGTGCACACACATACCGCCGCCATTGAGCGTACGCGCGCCCTTTGCCGCTGCAGCCTTGAGAAATTCGGTGTCGACCGGCGTATAGATGACGTCCGCGCACCAGTGGGACGCCTTGAGTGCCGACACGGGCACTGGATTGCCGGGGAAGCCCCGCATCCCCATCTGCGTGGCGTTGACGACACCGTCCGCGGCCGCGATCTCGCGTTCGAGATCGGTCGCGACGCGGCAGCGCGATGCGCCAAAGTGCTTTGCAAGATCGGCGCAGAGCGCTTTCGCACGCGAGGCGTCCTGATCGTAAATGACGACCAGCGCGACCTCCAGATCCATCAGCGCAAAGGCAACCGCGCGCCCAGCACCGCCCGCGCCAACCTGCACCACTGTCGCGCCCTTGGCGCTGTCGGCACCGAGACTCTCGACGAAGCTGTTGCGCCAGCCGCGGCGATCGAAATTATAGCCTTTGGTGCGGCCGTCCGGAGCGATCTCGACTGTGTTGATCGCGCCAACCTGCGCCGCTTCCTCATCGATCTCGTCAAGAAGCGGTATGACCTCCTGCTTGAACGGGAAGGTGATATTGCAGCCGGAGAACCCGGCGGCTTTGATGGCGTCGAGAAGCTGCGGCAGCCGGCGGCCCGGCAGCCGATCGACATCCATCAGATGATAGAACCCGTCAATGCCGGCCGCCGCGAAGGCATCGGCAAACAGCGGTGGCGACAACGATCCCATGATATTGGCGCCGACCAGCCCAAGAAGCATCCTGCGATTGCTCATGACACGGGCTCCGCCGTGGCCAGGCCGCCGCCGAGAAACAGCTGAGCGATCCGCGGGTCTGCCAGAATTCTTGGCGCGGTGTCTTCGATGCGGGCCTGGCCCTGCTCGAGCACCAGCCCATAGTCCGAGATTTGCAGGGCTTGTTTTGCGTTCTGTTCGATCAACAACACGGTGACTCCCTTGTCGCGCAAATCTTTCAGGATCGCGAACACTTCCTGGACCATCAGCGGCGATAGGCCGATCGAAGGTTCGTCGATCAGCATAAGCTTGGGGTCGAGCAACAGCCCGCGTGCCACCTCCAGCATTTTCTGCTGGCCGCCGGACAGGGTCGAAGCCTGCGCGCCGGCTTTGTCCTTGAGCATCGGGAAGCGCGCCATGATCTTGTCCAGGCGTTCCGACAGGCTGGCTTCGCTCGAAAGCGCCACCCCGCCGAGTTCGAGATTGTGGCGAACGCTCAACTCGGGGAAGATATTGCGACCCTGCGGGATATAAACGACGCCGGCATCGAGCATCTGGCGCGGCGAAAAATGAGTGGCGTCGCGGCCGTCGATCGTGACCGTTCCTGCCCGCACCGGCAGCAAACCAAAGACAGCCTTGAACATCGTCGATTTGCCGGCGCCGTTGGGTCCAATCACCGTGGTAATGGCGCCGCGGCGTACACGCGCGGTGACACCATTGAGAATGGTCATCTTGCCGTATCCGGCGACGACGCCATCAAGGACGAGGATTGGATCGGTCGGGCTCATATTTCAGTGTCCGAGATAGGCTTCGATCACTTTCGGGTCGCGTCGGATATCGTGCGGCTTACCCTCGGCGATCACCCGCCCTTCCGCGAGCACCAGCACCCGCGTGCACAGCGCCATGACAAATTCCATCTGATGCTCGATCACCACGAAGGTGGCTTTCTTCTCGGCGTGATAGGCCTGTAACCGCTCACGCAGATGGCCGAGCATCGTCAGATTGACGCCACCGGCCGGTTCATCGAGCAAAACGAGGCGCGGGCCGGCCATGAACGCCATGGCCGCATCGAGCAGTTTTTGCTGGCCGTAGCTCAGCAACCCGGCCATCTCGTCGGCAAGATGCGACAACCGGAAAAATTCGATCATCTGTCCGGCGGCCTCGCCCAATCCGGCGTCAGCGTGACCAATCAAGCGGGTGTACATCGAGCCCTGATGTTCCTGCCCGGCGAGGACGAGATTGTCGCGCACCGAAAGCTGCGGAAATACCTGCAGCAACTGAAAGGTACGGCTGACCCCGAGACGATTGATATCGCACGGGCGCATGCCGGTCGTCACCCGGCCGTCGACCCGCACCTCGCCTTGGTTCGGCGTCAACTGGCCGAGCACGCAGTTGAACAAGGTGGATTTTCCCGAACCGTTCGGCCCGATAATGCCGAGGATCTCGCCATCGCGCACCTCGAACGAGACGTCATCGACCGCGGTAATGCCGCCAAAATGCTTGCTCAGATTGGAAACCGCGAGGACCGCCGTCACGGGCTCGTCCCTTCCGGCTGCAATGCCGGCTGCGTCGGGCTGCGCTTCGTGCTTAGCGCTTTGACGATGCGTTCCATCAATCCAAGAATACCGGTCGGACAAACCGCCATCATCACCATGACCATCACGGCATAGAGCACGAGGTAGTAGCCCTGGATGAAGCGCAGCCACTCCGGCAGCAGCACCGCGACCAGCGCGCCAATAAAGGGCCCAAAGAAATATCCGCTGCCGCCGACGATCACCATCAGCAGCAGGTTGAGCGACAGGTTGAGCGCGAACGACAGCGGTTCGATATATTGCACTAGCGGCGCGAATACCGCGCCGGACAGGCCGCCAATGCTCGAGCCGATGGCGAAGGCCATCAGCGTATAGCGCCGGGTGTCGAGGCCGAGCGACAGCGCGCGGATCGGATTTTCGCGCAGCGCGACAAAGGCGCGGCCCCATGGCGAGCGCAACATCCACCATGTACCGGCTGCCAGCACGGTCAATACGCCAAGGCTGAAGTAATAGAACCTTACCGAGCCATTGGTCGACCAGCCGAGCAGGACCGGGCGCGGAATGCTGCTCAGGCCATAGGTGCCGCCGGTCAGCCATTCTTCGTTGCGCAGAACCAGGAACACCAATGTCGTGAACGCGAGGGTGACAAAGGCGAGATAGTGATGCTGCACGCGCAAGGCCGGATAGCCGAGGAGCCAGCCGATCGCGAAACACACTAGGCCGGCGGCAATGAATGCAATCGGATAGGGAACGCCGGCGTGCATTAAAAGCGCGGTGGTGTAAGCGCCGATGCCAACGAATGCGCCTTGTGCCAACGAAACCTGCCCGGCATAGCCGAGCGTCAAATTAAGGCCGATGGCAGCGATGGTGAGCACGGCCCAAGTCGAACTGAGATAAATGCCGTATGGCTTGAGGAACAGCGGCACCGAGAGGGCAAAAGCCGCGCCGGCGGCAACCGCGATAACACCCAACCGATTCATACCGTGCGCTCCTCGACGCGGCCGAGCAGCCCTTGCGGCCGCCACATGATGACCGCAATGAGGATCAGCAGCGGAAAGGCGCCGCGATAGGTCGACGACAGGTAGGCGGCTGAGAGATTATCGAGAATACCGAGAATGAAGCCGCCGAAAATGGCGCCGCGCACCTGATTGAACCCGCCAATGATGGCGGCGAGGAACGCCGCCACGCCCAAGGTCTCGCCGTTGATGAATTTGGCGAGGTAGATCGGGCTGATCAGGATCGAGGCGATGGCGCAGAGCACGGCATTGATCAGAAAGGTGTAGAGCACCATCCGCCGCACCGGGATACCGAGGATGCGCGCCAGCGTCGGATTTTGCGCCGTTGCCTGCATCGAGCGGCCAAGCCGGGTCTTGTGCAACAGGAGATGCAGCGCCACCACCGCCGAAATCGCCACCGCCAGCACGACCAGACTTTGCGTCGATATCACCGCGCCGAAGAAATGCAGGTCGATCGGCGGCGCCAGCGCCGGAAATGGCTGTGCGTTCGAACTGTAGAGATTTTTCACCATCTCTTTCATGAACAATGACAGCGCGATGGTGGATATCACCAGCGGCAGCACGCCATGCTTGAGCATCGGGTCAACGATGATCAGCTTGAACGCCAGCCCGATCAGCAGAACCGAAAGGGCGATGCCGATCAGGATGGCGAGCCAGAATGGCGCGCCAAGGTACATCGCCTCCAGGATGAAAAATGCCGGCAGCATGACGAATTCGCCCTGGGCGAAATTGATCGTCTGCGACGTCTGCCACAGCAGCGTAAAGCCGACAGCGATCAGGGCATAGATCGCCCCGGTCGCCAGGCCGGACACCAAAAGCTGAATGAACGATGCCATCGGCGCTCACCGTTTTGACGTCCGCCCGGCATCGCTGCCGGGCGGAAAATCTCAATGACGATGAGCCTTAATTGCCGAGCTTCGGCAAGATCTTCACGATCTTCTGCTTGCCGTCGACGACCTCGCCGAGGAAGCTTTCACGATCGATGTCGCCATTCTTGTCCCAGGTCACTTCCATCAGAATGTTGGGTTCGTCCTTGGGCGAAATGGTCAAGCCATGGGCTACGTCGATGAAGCCCTTGCTGTCGAATTTGCCCATCTTTTCGGCCACGTACTTGACGAAGTAAACGGCGGTGTAACCCTTGATGCCGTTGTGATCGCAGATGTAGTTGAAGCGCTTCTTGAACCGTTCCGCGAATGCCTGCACCGCGGGAACCGGCGCATCGACCGTCAGGGCGACATGGCCCATCGTGCCTTCCGAGGCGCCGCCCGCGAGTTCGATCACCTTCTGGCTCAACAGCGTGGTCTCACCGACGATCGGCGTCTTGGTGATGCCTTGCTTTCTGGCTTCCTTGAGGAAACGGGCAGACTCTTCTTCGTTGACGTATGCGAAGATCACGTCGGCGTTTGCCGCCTTGACCTTGATCACGTCGGCGGAAAAGTCGGTCTGGCCTAGCTCGGTGGAGATGTCGGCGATGACCTTGATGTTGTCTTTAGCCATCTCTTTCAGGAAATTATCGCGGCCGGGTTTGCCGAAGTCGCTATTGACCCAGATCAGAGCGACGGTCTTCGCCTTGAGGCCGTCACGGATGTAGTTGGCGATCTTCGGCATGCTGGCCTGCTGGCCGAACGAGGTGCGGAACACGTAAGGGTCGCCCTTCATCGTAATCGTCGCGGCTTCGCCGCCGACGATTTCCGGAATTTCCGCGGCTTGCGTGAGCTGCATATCGACCAGCACCGAGCCGGAATAGACCGGCCCGAAAATGATGTAGGGCTTGTTGTCGAGCACCTTCTGGATCAGGCCGCGCGACACCCCGGCTTCGCTCTGGGTGTCGAACACGGGCATGTCGATTTTCTTGCCGAGGATGCCGCCCTTGGCATTGATCTCTTCGACCGCGAGCTTGAGGCCGTCACGGAAATTGGTGCCGGACACGGCGCCGGGGCCGGACTCTTCGAGGACGGCCGGCATATAGACGGTTGATTGTGAATGCGCCGGACTGGCCAATCCAAGACCGGCAGCGATGAGTGTTGCTATGGTTCCTGCGCGAAGCATGTGACGTTCCCTCCTTGACGTGTTTCCCCGGTCGCGGCGACTTTTCCGGCTTGTCGCTTTTTTTTGATAATCGCCGTTGCCCTGACCATGGCGAGGACATTTGCCGCCGTCAATAACCAAGGCGTGCGGCAAACGTAACATGAGGTTACATATTGGCGCCGGCACTAGGCGTGGTGCCAAGCCCCAAAGCGGCGCCGCCCTGCAACCATCCTAAAAACGCCGACGTTCCGACGCTCCCCCGGGGTCGGGCGCAAGCCGGGACTGCGCGTTGAGCCGGATCGGCGCATTGACAGCACCGAAGCCTTGATAGCCGCGCCGCTCGACGATCTCGAAGAAGAACAGATCCTGGAAGCTTCTGGTATAGATCTGAAGATATTCGCCGGTCTCATCCCGGTCGTAGAGAATGTTATTGGCCTTGAGCACCTGGAGTCGCTCGGCCGGCAGATCGACCCGCACTTCAAGGTCGTCGTAATAGTTCTCCGGAATGCCGAGCGTCTCGACACCGTTAGCCCTGAGCTGAACCGCGGTCTTGACGATGTCGTCGGTGGCGAAGGCGATATGTTGCACGCCGGAGCCAAAATATTCGGTGAGAAAACGCGACGATTGCGTACGCTGGCTCTGCGACGCATTCAGGACGATGCGCAGCGCGCCGTCGAAGGTTTCCACGACCTGGCTGCGAACGATGCCGCCCGGATCGGTGATGTCGAGTTGCGGGGTTTTGCGAACGTCGAGCAGCGACGTGTAGAACAACAGCCAGGACAGCATGTCCTCATAGTGCATCGACTGCGAGATGTGATCGACGACAGTCAACCCCGCAGCATTGCCATTCGAAGATGGGACCGGATCGAATTCGACGTCCCAAACCTTGGCGAGCGGGCTCGTCGGATCAAGGAAATACAGCAAGCTTCCGCCCAACCCGCGGACCGCGGGGATTTCAAGTTCGCCCGGCCCGACCTTTTGCCGGAACGGCGTGTCGTGCAATTTTTCCGCGCGATCCAGCGTTTCAGTCGCGTTCGCGACCTTCAGACTGAGCGCGCAGACCGACGGCCCGTGCGTGATATAGTGCGAATGCGCGAAGCCTTCTTTTTCCTTATTGATCACAAGATTGATCCCGCCTTGCGCCCATCGGGTCACCGCCTTGCTCTTGTGCCGGCCCGTCTCGCGAAAACCCAGAGCACCGAAGAACTCTCCGAGTTCATCGGCGGTGCGCTCGTCCACGGCGAATTCAATAAATTCAACGCCAAGGCATTTTGACCGCGGCGGCAGCGGCGCGAATCCGGGGACAGGCCGCCCGGTTTTCGCCGCGACCTGATCCATCAGATAGGCCAGTGAGCGCTGACCGTCGATCGCCAGCGACCGCGGCGAACCGGCGCGAAACTGATCGTTGAATATCTCCAGTGACACTTCGCCGTCATAGCCGGTCGCCAGCACGGCCTCCATGAAATCGACCAGCGGCATGTCACCTTGCCCCGGGAAACAGCGGAAATGCCGGCTCCACGACAGCACGTCCATGTCGAGCCAGGGCGCATCGGCAAGCTGGACAAGTGCGATTCGATCTCCCGGGATCGAGCGCAGGGGCTTGAGATCGGTCTTTCGCGCGTTGATGTGAAAGGTGTCGAGAACAAGCCCGACTGCCGGATGGTCGGCCCGGCGAACCACCTCCCAGGAGTCGCGATAGTCATTGATATGGCGGCCCCAGGCCAAGGCTTCAAAACCGATACGAAGCCCGCGCTTTTTCGCGCGCTCGCCGAGTTCGTGAAAATCGGCCGCGGCGCGGTCGATGCCGCCCAGCGAATCCGGCGACACATTGCTGCAAACCATCAGGAGCTTGCAGCCGAGTTGGGTCATGACGTCGAACTTGCGCTCGGCGCGATCGAAGGTCTTGGCGCGCTGCGAGTCCGGCATGCCCTCAAAATCCCGGAACGGCTGAAAGGTGACGATCTTGAGTCCGAGATCGGCAACTTCCTTGGCGACATCGGCCGGCGTGCCCGCCGACGACAACAAGTCGCTCTCGAAAATCTCCACGCCGCGGAATCCAGCGCCTGCAATCGCTTCGAGCTTCTCGCTGAGACCCCCGCTCAAGCAGACTGTTGCGATGGATGTTTTCATGATGCCGACCCGGACGTAGCCCCAAAATCAAGCCATTGGGGGCTTGCGACCATGGCTACGTCATTTGCCGCCGTCAATAACCAAGGCGTGCGGCAAACATAACTGGAGGTTACTTTTTTCGCAGCGGTCGCGGATGTGATCCTGTCCGACGCACGGCGGCACCCGACAACGCAAGATTTTCCATCTGGCTGCGCAAGGCGGTGACAAAGCGGGCGCCGTAGCTCGACGGCGCGTCGTCCTTGCGGTGCGCGATGAAAGTCTCAAATGCCATGGTCTCGGGCATATCGAGCGCACGAATGGTCGGCCATCGATCGGCCGCGAGCGTGAACTCATCGACAACGGCAATGCCGAGACCCTCGCTGACGAGCGCGCAAACGGTCGATCCAAACCGGGCCCTGATCGTCACCTGATAGTCCAACCCCTGGCTGGCGAAGGCGCTCACCATGATTCGCCCGTATGGATCGTTGGGATCGATTCCGATCAAAGGATGTTTCGCAATCTCTTGCGCCGTCACCATTGCGCGCCGCGCCAACGGATGATTCGCGGGAACGATGCATTTGAGCCGCCCTCGGGCGAGCGGCTCAAATGTCAGCATCGGGTGATCGAATTTGGAGCTCAGCGCAACCAGTTCGCCCTTACCCAGCAGCAGGTAATCGACCGTGTCTTCGATCTTGAGGATGTCGACGTCGATCAGCAGGTTGGGAAAAGCTTTGCGCACGGCTGCGACGGCGCGCGGCACCATGACCGTCCCGATGCTCGGTACCGACGCGATCCTCAATTCGGTATTAACGCCGCACTTGAGCCGAGAGATGACAAATTGCAGGTCTTCGACTTTGTCGTAGACGCCGTTGATCTGGCTGAAGATGGCGGCGGCGTCGCGTGTCGGGCTATATCGGCCACCCTTCCGGCTGAACAGCTTGACCCCAACGGAGAACTCAGCGTGCTTCATGACCCGGCTGATGCCGGGCGACGATACGTTGAGCAGCCGCGCGGCGCCGCCGACGGTACCCGTCACCATGATGGCGCGGATCACTTCGATCTGACGCAATGTGAGCATTGAGGAGATCGCGGACACCTGTCGGTTCAAGGCTGGATGCAATGGGAAATTCGGGAAAACTACAAGTGTCCCCGGCTTCCGAATTTGAGGCTGCGCCGGGCAAGGCCCGAAACCCGTTGGCGGATGCGCTACTTAGGCCCGTGACGCACAGGTTTTCCTAGAGTAGGCTTGCCCGAAGCGGCCACGCCTTCGGCGTGAGCTGCAGGACCAGCAAGGGGCACACGAGAGGAATCCAAATGGCAAAACATCGCACATTCCTGGCAACGGCCGTTCTGGCGCTGCTGGCAACCACGCCGCTATCGGCGAAGACCCTGGTCTTCTGCTCGGAAGGCAGCCCGGAGAACTTCTATCCTGGCATCAATACGACCGGCACCTCGTTCGACGCCAACAGCCAGATCTATAGCCGCCTGGTCGACTTCGAGCGCGGCACCACCAATGTGGTCTCTGGCCTCGCGGAAAAATGGGAGATCTCGAAGGACGGCACCGAATACACGTTTCACATCCGCAAGGGTGTGAAGTGGCAGTCGAATGCCAATTTCAAGCCGACCCGCGATGTGAATGCCGACGACATTATCTTCGCCATCGACCGCCAGTGGAAGCAGGACAACCCTTATTTCAAGGTGACCAGCTCGAACCACTCCTATTTCAACGACATGGGCATGCCGAAGCTGCTCAAGTCGGTCGACAAGGTCGACGACTACACCATCAAGATCACACTCAACAGGCCGGAAGCGCCATTCCTGTCCGACTTCGCCATGGAATATGCCGGTGTCCAGTCGAAAGAATACGCAGATGCGATGCTCAAGGCCGGAACGCCGGAGAAAATCGATCAAGAGCCGATCGGCTCCGGTCCGTTCATGCTGGTGCAATACCAGAAGGATGCGGTGATCCGTTACAAGGCGTTCCCGGAATTCTGGGGCGGCAAGGCGAAGATCGACGACCTGATCTTCGCCATCACGCCGGACGCATCGGTGCGCTGGGCGAAGCTCCAGAAGGGCGAATGCCACGTCATGCCCTACCCGAATCCCGCCGACCTCGACGCAATCCGCAAGGATCCGAATGTGACGGTGCTGGAGCAGCCGGGCCTCAATATCGGCTACCTCGCCTACAACACGACCAAGAAGCCGTTCGACGACGTGCGCGTGCGCAAGGCCGTCAACATGGCGATCAACAAAAAGGCCATCATCGACGCCGTTTATCTGTCGACCGGCGTCGCGGCGATAAACCCGATCCCGCCGACGATGTGGTCGTACAACAAATCGATCAAGGACGATCCGTTCGACCCGGCAGCGGCCAAGAAGCTGCTCGCCGATGCCGGCTATCCGAACGGCTTCGAGACCGATCTGTGGGCCATGCCGGTGCAACGCCCGTACAACCCGAACGCCAAGCGCATCGCGGAGCTGATGCAGGCCGATCTCGCCAAAGTCGGCGTCAAGGCCGAGATCAAGAGCTTCGAATGGGGCGAATATCGCAAGCGCGCCCAGGCCGGCGAGCACCAGATGGCACAGCTCGGCTGGACCGGCGACAACGGCGATCCGGACAACTTCCTCAACACGCTGCTCGGCTGCGACGCCGCCAAGACCAACGGCTCGAACATCGCCAAGTTCTGCTACCAGCCGTTCGAGGATCTGGTGCAAAAGGCCAAATCGGTGAGCGATCAGGCCGAGCGTACCAAGCTCTACGAACAGGCGCAGGTGATCTTCAAGGAACAGGCGCCCTGGTTCACCATCGCGCATTCGGTGCAGCTAAAGCCGGTGCGCAAGGAAGTGGTCGGCTTCAAGCTCAGCCCATTCGGCCGCCACACGTTCTACGGCGTCGACATGAAATAATGCGCCAGCGGAGCGGCCCCGCCGCTCCGCTTTCGCTTTCATGCTGCGGTTCCTGCTCACGCGCGTCAGCCTGATCGTTCCGACCTTTATCGGGATCACGCTGCTCGTGTTCGTGCTGGTCCGCCTGATTCCCGGCGATCCGATCGAGACGATGGCCGGCGAGCGCGGCATTGACCCGGTGCTGCACGCGAGCCTGCGGCACGAATACGGCTTCGACCGTCCGGTCATCGTGCAGTACGGCCTCTATCTCCAGCGCCTGCTGCACGGCGATCTCGGCCGCTCGATCGTCACCCACAAGCCGGTGATCCAGGAATTCGCCGACCTGTTCCCGGCGACCATCGAGCTCTCGGTCTGCGCCATCCTGTTCGCGCTGTGCATCGGCCTGCCGGCCGGCATCATCGCCGCGGTGCGGCGCAATTCGATCTTCGATCACGGCGTCATGGGATTGTCGCTGACCGGCTATTCGATGCCGATCTTCTGGTGGGGCCTGCTGCTGATCCTGCTGTTCTCCGTGCAGCTCGGCTGGACGCCGGTGTCGGGACGCATCGCCTTCATCTATTTCATCCAGCCGAAAACCGGATTTCTGCTGATCGACACCCTGCTGGCCGGCGATATGGGCGCATTCGAATCCGCGCTGTCGCATCTCATTTTGCCGGCCATCGTGCTCGGCACCGTGCCGCTCGCGGTGATCGCGCGCATGACGCGTTCGGCCATGCTCGAAGTGCTCGGCGAAGATTATATCCGCACCGCGCGCGCCAAGGGCCTGTCGAATTTCCGCGTCATCGCCATTCATGCGTTGCGCAATGCGCTGATCCCGGTCGTGACCGTGATCGGCTTGCAGGTCGGCGTGCTGTTCACCGGCGCCATTCTGACCGAGACGATCTTTTCCTGGCCCGGCGTCGGCAAATGGCTGATCGAAGGCATCGGCCGGCGCGATTACCCGGTGCTGCAGGGCGGCACGCTGCTGATCGGCGCCATCATCATGACCGTCAATCTGCTGGTCGATCTGACCTATGGATTGATCAATCCCCGCATCCGTTACACGCGATGACCGCAATCGAAGCCCCCGTCGCAACGAAGATCGGCCGGGAACCGGCCCATCCGCTGCGCGAATTTTACGCCGACTTCTCGCGCAATAATGGCGCGGTCGCCGGCCTGTTCATCATCGTGGCGCTTTTCGTCATCACGGCAACCGCCGACCTCATCGCGCCTTACGGTCCTAATCTGACGAACCAGGCAGCGTTCCTCAAGCCGCCGTCCTGGCAGGCCGGCGGCTCGCTCGCGCATCTGCTCGGCACCGATGCGATCGGCCGTGACATGCTGTCGCGCCTCATCTTCGGCACGCGGCTGTCGCTGCTGATCGGCTTTGCCGTCGTCACGCTGTCCGTGCTGGTCGGCACCGTGCTCGGCCTGGTCGCCGGATATTTTCGCGGCATCACCGAAATCGCCATCATGCGGCTGATGGACATCATCTTGACGCTGCCGAGCCTGCTGCTGGCGATCGTGATCGTTGCGATTCTGGGACCCGGCGTCTCCAATGCGCTGCTCGCGGTCGCGATCGTGCTGCTGCCGCATTACGTCCGCATCGCGCGCGCCGCGGTCATTATCGAGGTCGCGAAGGATTACGTCACCGCGGCAAGGGTGAGCGGCGCCGGCAGCCTGCGGCTGATGGTCAAGGAAGTGCTGCCGAACTGCGCGGCGCCGCTGATCGTGCAGGCCACGCTCGGCATCTCAACGGCGATCCTGGACGCGGCGGCGCTCGGCTTTCTCGGGCTCGGCGCCCAGCCGCCGACGCCGGAATGGGGCACCATGCTGGCGGACGCGCGCGAATTCGTGCTGCGCGCCTGGTGGGTCGTGACTTTTCCCGGCCTGATGATCCTCGTCACCGTGCTGGCGTTCAACCTGTTCGGCGACGGCCTGCGCGACGCGCTCGATCCCAAGCTGAAGCGGTGAACCATGGCCGCACTTGAGATCGAGAACCTGGTCGTGGAATTCCCGTCGCCACGCGGACCCGTGCGCGCGGTCGATGAAGTTTCGCTAACGCTCGAGCAGGGCGAGATCCTCGGCATTGTCGGTGAATCCGGCTCCGGCAAAAGTCTGGCCATGCTCGCCGTCATGGGCCTGGTGCCCTTCCCCGGCCGCGTGACCGCCGATCGCCTGCAATTCGACGGCCACGATCTGCTATCGGTCTCCGACGCAACGCGGCGCCATCTCGTCGGCAAGGCCATGGCGATGATCTTCCAGGAGCCGGCGACCAGCCTCAATCCGTCCTTCACGGTCGGCTTCCAGATCGGGGAGACACTGCGCGTCCATGAGAACATGGATCGCAAGCAGGCGCACAGGCGCGCCATCGACCTGCTCGAGCAGGTCGGCATTCCCGCGCCCGAAACCCGGCTGGCCGCCTATCCGCATCAACTGTCCGGCGGCATGAACCAGCGCGTCATGATCGCGATGGCGATCGCCTGCAATCCGAAGCTCCTGATCGCCGACGAGCCGACCACCGCGCTCGACGTCACCATCCAGGCGCAGATCCTCGACCTGCTGCTGTCGCTGCAGCGCGACCGCGGCATGGCGCTGATCCTGATCACCCACAACATGGCCGTGGTCGGCGAAATGGCGCAGCGTGTCGCCGTGATGTATTCCGGCCAGGTGATGGAGGAGCGCGCGACCGCGGACCTGTTCAACGATCCGCAGCACCCCTATACCGCGGCGCTGCTGGCGGCACGTCCCGAAAGCCGGATCGGCGAACGGCTCGCGACCATCCCGGGAACGGTGCCGAGCCTGTTCGATCGCCCGCATGGCTGCCTGTTCAGCCCGCGCTGCCGCTACGCTACGCCGCTCACGGTCGAGACTCGCCCCGACCTGCGTACCTGGATGGGCGGCGCGGTGCGCTGCCATTATCCGCTCGGCGATCCGACCCGCGACGCCCGCATGGCGGCCGACCGGCAAACCGACGAGGCAAGCGTGTCGTGAGCCCGCTGGTCGTCGCCCAGGATCTCACCCGGATCTATCGGGAAAAATCCGGCGTCTTTGCCAAGCCGCAGGAGCTGCGCGCGGTCGGCGGCGTGTCGTTCTCGCTCGAGGCCGGCAAGACGCTGGCGATCGTCGGCGAATCCGGCTGCGGCAAGTCGACCCTTGCCCGGCTGATCACGCTGATCGAGAAACCGAACTCCGGCACGCTCGAGATTGACGGCACCGATGCGCTGGCGCCCGCTCCGGCTGACGCCAAGCGACTGCGCCGCACCGTCCAGCTTGTGTTCCAGAATCCCTATGGCTCGCTCAATCCGCGCAAGAAGATCGGCACGATTCTGGAGGAGCCGCTTGTCATCAATACCGGCCTCGGCAAAGCGGAGCGGCGCGAGCAGGCGCTGGCGATGATGGCGCGCGTCGGCTTGAGTCCGGAATATGCGCAGCGCTATCCGCATATGTTTTCCGGCGGCCAGCGCCAGCGCGTCGCCATCGCCCGGGCGCTGATGCTGCAGCCCAAGCTGCTCGTTGCCGACGAGCCGGTGTCGGCGCTTGATGTGTCGGTGCAGGCCCAGGTGCTCAATCTGCTGATCGATCTGCAGCAGCAATTCGGCCTGGCCTATCTTTTCATCTCGCACGATCTCGCCGTGGTGCGCTTCATCGCCCATGATGTGCTGGTCATGTATCTCGGCTTGGCGGTCGAGCATGGGCCGAAGGACGTGATTTTCGAGAAGCCGCTGCATCCCTACACCCAGGCATTGCTGGCGGCGACGCCGGCACTCGGCGAGCCGCGCAAGGTCCGCCGCATGGTCAAGGGCGAAATCCCTTCGCCACTGAATGTGCCGAAAGGCTGCGTGTTCGAGACGCGCTGCCCGCACGCCACCGATCTGTGCCGCGCGGAACGGCCGCCACTACGCGCGGTCGGCGGCCGGCTGGTCGCCTGTCACTATGCCGAGCAGTTCCTGGCGCAGCCCTCGCCCGCTAGCGCGTCCGCGTAAGCTTCTTGGCCGCAAGCTCGTCGAGATAGTCCTGCCAGTAGCGCTGGTAATTGCGGCCTAGCTCGCGCAGGTAATCCCAGCCGAATATGCCGGTCGAATGCATGTCGTCGAACACCAGGCGCACGGCGTAGTTGCCGACCGGAATGATTTCCAGGATCTGCACATTGATCTTGCCGGGCACGGTCTGGCGCTGTTCGGCGGAATGGCCCTGCACTTCCGCGCTCGGGCTCTTCACCCGCAGATACTCGGCCGGCAGGCTGAAGCTTTCGCCGGTGTCAAACGTGACGTTGAGGGCCTTGCGATCCTTTTGCAGGCGCAGCTCGGTCGGCCAGGGCTGGGTGTCAGCGGCGGGCATGACAAGCTCCTATCATCGGCGACGGCGCAAGTCACATCGCGCTGGCCCGGATGAATCAGCCGTCTCTATTGGCGAGTTTTTCGAACAGCCGATCCGGCTTGAACGGCAACGCATAATACCGAATGCCGGTGGCGTCCCGGATGGCGTTGCCGAGCGCGGCCGCCACCGGATTATACGGGCTCTCGCTCATCGACTTGGCACCATAGGGGCCGAGCTCGTCGTGAGTGTCGGCGAACAGCACGTCGGTGCGCGGCAGGTCGGCGAGCCCCGGCAGGTGGTAGTTGCGGAACGACGGATTGACGACGCGGCCTTTGCGGTCGATGACGACCTCCTCGAACATCGCCGCGCCGAGCGCCTGCGCCACGCCGCCTTCGACCTGGCCGCGGCATTGCATCGGATTGGCGACGCTGCCGGCATCCGCCGCCTGCACGCTGCGCAGGATGCGCAACTCGCCGGTGTTCGGGTTCACCGCGGCGCGGATGTAATGCACGTTGAACGCCACCGAGCGCGGCGTGCCGTCGGCATGACCGGTCGCGGATAGATCGACTCGCGCCTCGGTAGCCGCCGAACGCAACTCCGCCAATGTCAGTTTGTAGCCGCCGCAAGTGACCGCGCTCGGATCCAATATACCCTCGCCGGAACTGCCGGTGCGTTGCGCCGCAAATTGCAACAGCCGCGCCCGCAACAGCTCCGCGGCGTGTTGCGTCGCCTTGCCGGCGATCACCGTGCCGGTGCTGCCATAGGCGCCGGTGTCGTGGCCGCCATGCGCGGTATCGGCCTGCTTCAGCCGGATGTTCGCGGGCGCGGTCGAAAGCGCGGTCGCCGCAATCTGCCGATGTACGGTGGTGGTGCCATTGCCGAATTCGGCGGTGCCGACGGTGAGGTCGTAAATCCCATCGGAGGCGAGCGCGATGCGCGATTCCGAAAAGTGCCCGCCCGGCGGCACCGTGTCGATCATCGACAGCGCGACGCCGTCGCCGGCCTTCCAGCCGTCGGGCGGCGCGGCGCGCTCGCCCGCCATCGCCGCAGCGACAAGATCGAGGCACTGGTCGAGGCCATAGCTGCCATAGATCACGTCATGCTGCGGCGCGCCGGTCGAGACCATCGGATCGCCCTTGCGCACCACATTGCGGCGGCGGAATTCGATCGGATCGAGGCCGATGGCGCGGGCCAGTTCGTCCATCGCGGATTCGACCGCGAACAAGGTCTGCGGCAGGCCGTAACCGCGAAAGGCGCCGGCCGGGACCGTGTTGGTATAGACGGCGTAGCCGTCGATCTTCTTGTTGGTGCAGCGGTAAACGCTGAAGGTCTCGCCGCAGGCGTGTTCGAGCACCGGCGCGGCGTGATTGCCGTAAGCGCCGGTATTGGACACGACCCGCATCTGCATCGCGGTCAGCGTGCCGTCGCGGCTGGCGCCGATCTTCACCTCGACCCGCATCGAGTGCCGCGTGGTCGCCGCGGTAAACTGCTCCTCGCGGGTGAATTCGAGCTTGACCGGGCGCCCGGTTTTCAGCGCGGCGAGCGCAACAATGTCCTCGACCAGCATTTCCTGCTTGGCGCCGAAGCCGCCGCCGATGCGTTCGCAAAACACCCGCACCTTGTCCGGATCGAGGCCAAAAACACGCGCCAGTTCGCGGCGCGTGAGGAACGGCGTCTGCGTGCTCGAGCGCAAGTTGAGCCTGCCGTCGCCATCGAGCCAGCCGATCGCGCCATGCGTCTCGAGATGCGCGTGCTGCACACGCGGCGTCGTATAGACGCCCTCATGCACAGCGTCGGCCTCGGCAAATCCAGCCGCAACGTCACCAAGGTCGCCATGCACCTCGGCGACGATATTGCGCTGCGGGTTGAGGATGCGCGCCTGCGGGCCCTTGTCGTGGATCACGGGCGCGCCCGGTTTCATCGCCGCTTCGGCGTCGAACACCGCCGGCAACAATTCGTAGTCCACGACAATGCGGCGGCACCCCTCCTCCGCCGCCGCCTCGCTGTTGGCGACGACCGCCGCAACGCGCTGGCCGATGAAGCGCACCACCCGATCGAGCACGAATGTATCATCCGGATCGATGCTCGGGGTCTCATGCCGCGCGGTGGAAAATGCCGTCTTCGGCGCGTCCTCGTAAGTCAGCACCGCCTCGACGCCGGGGATCGTCAAGGCCGCGGATGTGTCGATCGAGCGGGTGCGCGCATGCGCATGCGGCGAGCGCAGCAGTTTGATATGCAACAGTCCTTCGACCGCCGTGTCGAGCGTGTAGCGCGCCTGCCCGGTGACGACCTCAGGTCCCGCCGGAGCCGCGATATTGCGGCCCCAGGCGGCGCCGTCCGGCGCGGTGTCGATCTCGCGCCTGCCCGCCAGCGCGTCCTCGATGGCGCGGTAGCCGGTGCAGCGGCACAGATTGCCCTTCAGCGCCCAGCCGAGATCGGCGCGCTGCGCCTGATTGAGCGCGGCGGCGGTCATGATCATGCCGGGGGTGCAAAATCCGCACTGGAAGCCCTGCGCCTCGATGAAGGCACGCTGCATCGGATGCAGCTCATGGCCTCTGGCCAGGCCCTCGATCGTTGTGACCTCATGGCCCTCGGCACGGAACGCCGGAACCAGACAACTGTGAACCGGCTCGCCGTCGAGATAGACCGTGCAGGCGCCGCAATCGCCGACGTCGCAGCCCTTCTTGACGCCGAACCAGCCGAGCTCGCGTAGCAACGTGCGCAGGCACTGCCCGGCCCGCGGCTGGGCGGAAAACGCTCGGCCATTGACGAGCACGCTCATCATCCGCCCGCCAGTTCGGCGCGGATCTGTTCAGCCAGATGCAGCGTCATCCGCCGCCGCCATGCCGGCGCGCCATGAACGTCGTCGAAATAGCCGTCCGCCGGAATCGCACTTTCGATCCGTGCCCGCAGTTCGGAGGCCGAGGGCACTTCGTGAAACGCGATCTGCACCGGGTGCGGTGTCGAGGCCGTGACAGTCAGCACGAACGCGCCATCGCGCGGCGCCAGCGTCCCGATCAGCAGCGCCGCCGAGCGCCCGAGCGGCGCCAACGAGATCTGCCGGAACGCGGTGCGCCGCGTCAGCACCGCCACCGGCAGAACAATACTGCGCAGCAATTCACCGGACGCCAGCGCGTTCTGCTGCCAGCCGGTAATGAAGTCGACGACCGGCAGGTGCCGTTCGCTGCCATCCGCCGCCCACAAGGTGCAGACGCCGTTGAGCGCCGTCGTGAGCGAGATCATCGGCCCCGCCGGCAGCGCCAGGCACAGATTGCCGCCGACCGTCGCCATGGTCCAGATCTTGAACGAGGCGTAAAACGCCCGGCAGCATTGGTTGACCAGCGGCGCCGCGGTCCAGTCCGGCGGCATGGCAAAACCGTCAAGCTGCGCGATCGTGCAGGTGGCGGCGATGTCCAGCCCTTCCGTCGTGATGCGCAGCGGCTCCCAGCCGAACGCGGCGAGATCGATCAGCCGGCGCAACTTCGGCTGCGGCTCGGAATAGAGCCATGTGCCGCCGGCCAGCCAGGCATCGCCCGCCCGCCAGGCCGGCACCTCGCCCCGCGCGCGCGGCTGCGCGATCTCGGCAATGGTGTTCAGGTCCATAGCGAGCCTCCGCGCGCTACGTGGCTCTGGCCCCCGCCTTGCAAAGCCGGATAGTGTCGCGGCAATCGGAGATGGCGGGAATGGCGGACGCACGACCGGTGTGGATCAAGGACCCTCTGGCGATTCTGGCCGAGGGCGCCGAGCGCGGCGTTGTGGTTGCAGATGGCCGCATCGCCGAACTGGTGCCGAAGGCGGCGCAGCCGAAAACGCCGGGCGTGACGCCGTTCGAGGCCGGCGAGCATGTCGTCATTCCGGGCCTCATCAACACCCACCATCATTTCTACCAGACACTGACGCGCGCGGTGCCGGCGGCGCTCGACCGCGAATTGTTTCCCTGGCTCAAGACACTGTACCCGATCTGGGCCAAGCTGACGCCGGAGGCGCTCGACCTTGCAGTCACTGTCGCGATGGCCGAGCTGATGCTGTCCGGCTGCACCACCACGACCGATCATCATTATGTTTTTCCGAAAGGACTCGAGGCTGCCGTCGACATCGAAGTCGCCGCCGCCAAGCGGCTCGGCCTGCGCGTCCTGCTGACGCGCGGCTCGATGAACCTGTCGGAGCGCGACGGCGGCCTGCCGCCCGATACCGTGGTGCAGGACCAGGACGCAATCCTCGCCGACAGCCAGCGCGTGATCGAACGCCATCACCAGCGCGGCGAGGACGCCATGGTGCAGATTGCGCTGGCGCCTTGCTCGCCATTCTCGGTGACGACCTCGCTGATGCGCGCGACCGCCGTGCTGGCGCAAAAGCTCGGTGTGCGGCTCCATACGCATCTTGCCGAAACCGAGGACGAAAACCGGTTCTGCAACGAGCTCTACAAATGCCGTCCGACCGACTATCTGGAGAATTGCGGCTGGCTTAACGACAGCACTTGGCTGGCGCACGGCATTCATTTCGACGCTAACGAGATGAAGCGGCTGGCGCGTCATGGCGTCACTGTCAGCCATTGCCCGTGCAGCAACCAGACGCTCGCCTCGGGCGTCTGCCCGGTTTGCGAGTTGGAAGAAGCCGGCGTCACGGTCGGCCTTGGCGTCGACGGTTCGGCGTCGAACGACGCCTCGAACCTGATGCAGGAGGTCCGCGCCGCGTTCCTGGTTCAGCGCGCCCGTTACGGCGTCGGCAAAGTGAGTCACCGCGATGCCTTGCGCTGGGCGACCAAAGGCTCGGCCGCCTGCTTCGGGCGGCCCGAGCTTGGCGACATCGCGCCCGGCAAGCGCGCCGATCTCGCCCTGTTCAAGCTCGATGAACTGCGGTTTTCCGGTCACGGCGATCCGATCGCGGCGCTGGTCGTGTGCGGAGCGCATCGCGCCGACCGGGTAATGGTGAACGGCCGATGGACGGTCGAGAACGGCACCATCCCCGGCCTCGATATTGCCGATCTGATGCGCCGGCATCAGGCCGCGGCGCGGCGGCTGCAGGCTTGAGCGCCGCGGCACGGCGCCTGCGCGCCGTGCCTGTGTTCGATCGGGACGCAACGGATGCCCCGGCAAAACCCGCTACTTGCCGGGGAACTTCTCGTCCACGCCCTTCACATAAAAGTTCATGCTGAGGATCTGGCCGTCGTCGAGATGGCTGCCGCCATTGCATTCCACCGTCTTGCCGTCCTGATCGACAACCGGACATTTGAACGGGTGCAGCGTGCCGGCCTTGATCGCCGCCTCGGTGTCCTCCGCCAGCTTCTTCACGTCGTCCGGCATGTTGGTATAGGGCGCCATCACCACCAGCGTCGATTTCAGGCCGCCCCAGGTGTCCTCGGACTTCCAGGTGCCGGCGATCGCCGCCTTGGCGCGGTCCTCGTAATATGGCGCCCAGTTGTCGACGATCGAGGTCAGCTGCGACTTCGGCCCAAACTTGATCATGTCGGAGTCCTGACCGAAGGCGTAGATGCCGCGCTGCGCGGCGATCTGCATGGCCGCCGGCGAGTCGGTGTGCTGCATCAGGATGTCGGCGCCCTGGTCGGCCAGCGCCTTGGCGGCGTCCGCTTCCTTGCCGGGGTCGAACCATGAATTGACCCAGATGATCTTCACCTTGATGTTCGGATTGACGGTCTGGGCGCCGAGGATGGTCGCATTGATGCCGGAGATGACTTCCGGGATCGGGAACGAGCCGATGTAGCCGAGCACGCCGGCCTTCGACATCTTGGCGGCGATGATGCCCTGGATGTAGCGGCCCTCGTAGAAGCGGCCGGAATAGGTGCTCATGTTGTCGGCGCGCTTGAAGCCGGTGGCGTGCTCGAAGAATATCTTCGGATATTTCTTCGCCACCTTGAGCGTCGGGTCCATGTAGCCGAACGAGGTGGTGAAGATCAGCGTGTGGCCGGTGCGCGCAAGCTGCTCGATCGAGCGCTCGGCATCCGGGCCTTCGCTGACGTTCTCGAGGTATGTGGTCTCGACCTTGTCGCCGAGCTCCTTCACCATGTTTTGCCGGCCCACTTCGTGCTGATAGGTCCAGCCGAAATCGCCGACCGGCCCGAGATAGATGAAGCCGACCTTGAGCTTGTCGGCGGACGAGGCGGTCAGGCTTGTTGCGGCGATCGCGAGCGCGGCCACCGCGGCGGTCATCAGAAGCTTTTTCATGCGTCAACTCCGGGTTCGAGACGGGTACCTCTCTGCCCCCGCAAAGCGCACTGCCCGTCTGAGCGCGCCCAAGGGAATGGTCTAACGGTCGGGCACGAACACCGTACCCAAAGATGCTGGCGCAGCGGCCCCGGCAGAACCGCGCGCCCGCGAAATCAAGACCAGCACGATGATCGTAGCAAGATACGGCAGCGATGACATCAATTGCGACGGAATGCCGAGGCCGAGGCCCTGGGCGTGCAGTTGCAGGATCGTCACCGCGCCGAACAAATATGCGCCGCCGACGAGACGGATCGGCAGCCATGACGAGAACACGACGAGCGCGAGCGCGATCCAGCCGCGGCCCGCGGTCATGCCGGGGATGAAGAACGGCGTGTAAGCCAGCGGCAAATAGGCGCCGCCGAGGCCGGCGCAGGCGCCGCCGAACAGCACCGCGAGCAAGCGGATCTTGAGCACCGGGTAGCCGAGCGCATGGGCCGAGGTGTGGTTGTCGCCGATCGCGCGGAGCACAAGTCCGGCCCTGGTGCGGTAGAGAAACCACCAGATCGCCGCCACCAGCGCGATCGAGACGTAAACGAAGGCATTCTGGCCGAACAGGATACGGCCGACCAAAGGCAGATCGGTGAGCCCCGGGACGTAGAGATGCGGCGCCGGGATGATCTTCTGGCCGACATATCCGGCCCCGATCAGGCCCGACAGGCCAACGCCGAGAATTGTCAAAGCCAGCCCGGTCGCCACCTGATTGACGGCGAGGCCGAGCGTGAGCAGCGCGAAAACCAGCGACAAGGCGGCGCCGGCGAAAACGCCGCACAGCGCGCCGATCAATGTCGAGCCTGACATATAGGCTCCCGCGAAGCCGCAGGCCGCGCCCATGATCATCATGCCCTCGACGCCAAGATTGAGGACGCCGGAGCGTTCCGTCACAAGCTCGCCGGCCGCCGCCAAGAGCAGCGGCGTCGAGGCCGCAATGACCGACAGGATGATGGCTTCGAGCAATCCCATGTCAGGCGGTCCCCGGCGCGGCTTTCGGCTGTGCCGCGATCAGACGGATGCGGTGGACGATCAAGGAATCGCAGGCCAGCACATAAAACAGCAGGATGCCCTGGAACACCTTGGTGAGATCGAGCGGCACTTTCAGCGAGATTTGCGCGCCCTCGCCGCCGATGAAGGTCAGCGCCAGGAACAGCCCGGCGATCAGGATGCCGACCGGATTGAGCCGGCCGAGAAAGGCGACGATGATCGCGGTGAAACCGTAGCCCGGTGAGATGCCGGGTTGCAGATGGCCGACCGGACCGGCGACCTCGATGATGCCGGCGAGGCCCGCCAGCGCGCCGGAAACGGCGAAGGTAAAGATCACAAGTTGACTGGAATTGAAGCCGGCAAAGCGCGCGGCGCGCGGCGCGGCGCCGACGACCCGGATCTCGAAGCCCTTGATGGTGCGGCCAAGCATCACCGTCGCCAGCATCACCACGATCAGCGCCAGGATTGCCCCGGCATGCAGGCGGCTGCCGTCGATCAAGGTCGGCACGGTGGCGACCGGATCGAATTCCGCGGTGGTCGGGAAATTCATGCCCTTCGGATCGCGCCACGGCCCGCGCACCAGATAGTCCATGAACAGATCGGCGACATAGACCAGCATCAGGCTGGTCAGGATCTCGCTGGCGCCGAACCGCACCTTGCAGATCGCCGGGATCATGGCGTAGAGCGCGCCCGCGGCCGCTCCCATGATGAGCATGGCCGGCAGCACCCAATAGCCGGCGCCGGTGCCGTTGGTGTGCACGGCCAGCCAGCTTCCCGCCACCGCGCCAATGGTGAATTGGCCTTCGGCGCCGATGTTCCAGACATTGGCGAGGTAGCACAGCGAAAGTCCGACGCCGATCATCACCAGCGGCGTCGCCTTCACCGCGATTTCCTGCAGCGTATAGGCGTCGGTGAGCGGCTCGATGAAATAGACGATCAGTGCCGTCACCGGGTTCTTGCCGAGCAGAGCGAACAGAATCGCCATGGTGACGAGCGTCAGCGCGATGGCAATCAGCGGCGAGACGATGGCGACCAGCGCTGAGCGCTCCTGGCGCCGTTCAAGCACCAACTGCACGGCTCGCCTCCATGGCTTCGACCGCTTGACCGGCGGAGCTCCCGCCCATCAGCAATCCAAGTTTTTCGCGCGTCGCGTCGGCGCGCAGCATCGGCGTCGACAAATGGCCGTGAAACATCACGGCGACGCGGTCGGCGATTTCGGCGATTTCGTCGAGATCCTGGCTGATGACCAGCACCGCCGCGCCGCGCCCCGAGAGCTCGATCAGCGCCTGACGGATGACCGCGGCGGCGGCGGCATCGACCCCCCAGGTCGGCTGACTCACCACCAGCACGCCGGGCTCGCGCAGGATTTCGCGCCCGACGATGAATTTCTGCAGATTGCCGCCCGACAGGCTGACCGCCTCCGGATCGCGCCTGGCCTTGCGGACGTCGAAGATATTGGTGGTCTTGTCGACGCTCGCCAAAGTCGCCGGCCGGTCGATGAAGCCGTGATGGACCATGCCGCTCGCGGCGTGGCCCGTCAGCAATGCGTTCTCGGACAGCCGCATGCGGGGCGCGGTGCCGTGGCCCAGCCGCTCTTCCGGCACGAAGGCGGCGCCAAGCCGGCGGCGTTCGGTAATCGACAACTGTCCCGCCGCATGGCCGTCGATGATCACGTTGTCCGCGTGACGTGACACGCGTTCGCCCGACAACGTGGCGAATAATTCGTCCTGGCCGTTGCCGGCGACGCCGGCAATGCCGAGTATCTCGCCGCCCTTCACCTCGAGCGAAACGCCGCGCAGGAAAACCCCGTGCGGGTCCTCGGGCTCAAGCGACAGATCGTTGATGACGAGGCGCGGTACCGTCGTGCCTCGCCCGCCTGTCACTTTCACCTCGCCGATATCGGCGCCGACCATCATGCGCGCGAGCGAGGACGCGGTTTCCTGGCGCGGATTGCAGGTCGCGACCTTCTTGCCGCCGCGCAGGATCGTTGCGGAGTCAGAAATCCGTTTCACCTCGTCGAGCTTGTGGCTGATGTAGAGAATGGCGCGGCCTTCGCCGCGCAGCCGCTCCAGCACCACGAAAAGCTGATCGGCCTCCTGCGGGGTCAGCACCGCCGTCGGCTCATCGAGAATCAGCAACTTTGGATCCTGCATCAGCATGCGCACGATCTCGATGCGCTGGCGTTCGCCGACCGACAACCGCCAGACTTCACGCTTGGGATCGAGCGGCAGGCCGTAATCGCGCGACACCTGCGCCAGCCGCGCCGACATCGCGGCAAAGCCTTCGGCGCCGTCGAGGCCGAGCGCGACGTTTTCGGCGACGGTGAGATTGTCGAACAACGAGAAATGCTGGAACACCATGCCGATGCCGAGCGCGCGGGCCGCCGACGGCCCGCTCAACACGACTTTCTCGCCCATCCACTGCAATTCGCCGGCGCTTGGCTGGATCAGACCGTAGATGATCTTGACCAAAGTCGACTTGCCGGCGCCATTCTCGCCGAGCAAAGCGTGGATTTCGCGCGGATAGAGATCGAGATCGACCGAATCGTTGGCGAGCAACGTGCCATAGCGCTTGGTGATGCCGATTGCCCGCAGCAAGGGCTGGTCACCAGGCACTCGCCGCACGGACGCAGGATCCGACATTACCGAACGCTACCCCTCTGCCGGCGCCGATGGCGCGCAGCCGGCTCCGCTCCTTCCACCAAGCCAATACTGTGCCAGATTTTTTGCCGGCCAAAGTCGGATCAGGCGGCCGTACACGCTTATTTCCGCGGCATTTCACAGAAATAATGGGCAGCCGGCCGATCGCGAAAGCAACCGGCGGTTTTGGCATTGCGGCGGCGCCGCCTCGCCCACGCGACCCGGCCGGTAATATTGTCAAGCGGCTTGACAACATCCATATCCGTTGCGAATTTCGGATGCGTCGCGCCGCATTTGTGGACCGTCTGAATGAGTTCGATCGTTCTGAGCGTGCTCGGTTTGTCGGCGGTGTTGGCGGCTGTCAGCATCATCGTCCCGTTGGCGCGACGCCTGGTGCTGCCCTACACGCTCGTTCTCGCTTCGCTGGGTGTCCTGATCGGATTGCTTGGCTATCTCAATATCGGCGGCGCCGGTTTCGCCGGCGACATCCTAAATGGGCTGCGCGAGATCGGTTTGCTCGATGACGCCTTCATCTACGTGTACCTCCCGCCGCTCTTGTTCTCGGCAGGGCTAACCGTCGATTTCCGCTACGTTCTGGAAGACGCCTGGCATGTGATCTTGCTGGCGCTGATTGCGGTCGTGGTTTGCACGGTTTTCGTCGGTTGCGCGCTGGCGCTGGCCACAGGCGTGACACTGCTGTCATGTCTGCTGCTTGGAACGATTGTCTCGACCACCGATACGGCGGCAGTCGTCAACGTCTTTCGCGAAGTTGGCGCACCGAAGCGGCTCTCGGCCATCGTCGAAGGCGAGGCGTTGTTCAATGACGCGGCCGCCATCACGATGTTTACCCTGCTGCTTGGAATATTGACGCGGGGAGTGGACATTAGCCCGGCCAGAGCGGGCTATGATTTCGCGCTGGCTTTGATCGGCGGGGCCACGTTCGGCTACATCATGGCGCGCATTTGCTGCGGCCTGATTTCGATGCTCAAAGACGCGGTCACGACCGAGGTCACGCTGACGATCGCCTTCGCCTATTTTACCTTCATTGTCGGCAACGAAATTCTTGGAGTCTCCGGCGTCGTTGCCACCGTTACCCTGGCGATTGCCATCGGCTCTTACGGCCGCACCCGGGTCTCGCCCGGGTCTTGGGAGGCACTGCGCAAAGTATGGGAACACCTCGACTTTTGGGCGACATCGCTCATTTTTGTGACCAGCGCGATGTATGTGCCGCGCGCATTGAAGGTGTTTGACGGGCACGATTTGGCCAACGTCGCGATCGTGTTTGCGGCGGCATTGGCATCGCGAGCCTTTGTCATCTGGGGCATGATGCCGGCCTTCAGCGCGCTTGGCGCTTCGCGGCCGCTCAGCAACCCTTACAAGATTGTCTTGTGGTGGGGCGGCATGCGGGGCGCGGTAACCATCGCACTGGCGCTCGCGGCCAGCGCGGCAGAGGGCGTGCCGGACCCGATACGGCACCTTATTGCATCGGCGGGTGTCGGCTATGTGGTCGCCTCGCTGGTCCTCAACGGGTTGACGCTGCGTCCCCTCATGAACTGGTTGCAGCTGGACAAGCTCAACAGACATGAGCACGCCTTGCGCGACCGCATTCTCCGGCTGGCACGGCGGCGTATTCGCAAGGAACTCGGCGACATCGCCGCGGTCGTGGGGCACGATCCTGACCAGTTCAGCCGTTCGATCGTGCCCATCAAGGACTCAGCCAGGCCTCGCTTGAGCGCCGATGAGAAACTGCTCGCTGCTTTGTCGACATGGTACGATCACGAGATCGACCTGGTGCTGTCATTTCGCGAGCGCGGCGTGCTCACGCGGCACCATGCGGATATGCTGCACGCGCAAGCCGATCGTTTGCTCAATGCCCTTAAGGCCGATCAGGTCGAGGGGTACCGGCAGGAAATGCAGAGGCTGCGTAAGCCGCCGGCAATATTGCGGTTGGCTCTTTGGCTATACCGGCACACGCAGTGGAAAGCACCGCTGATCACCGCCATCGCCGATCACATGCAATATTTGTTTGGCGAGCTGTTGCTGATGCGGGAGTTGATCCGTCAAGGCGAGAGCGATGCCCGCAGGGTATTCGGCAAAGAAAAGGCCGGGGAATTGCTGCTCATCCTGCATGAACGGCGTGAAGTCATCGAGGATGAAATTCAGGGAATCGAGACCGCCTACCCCAATTTAGCGAAAACGATCCGTGGCCAGCATTTGGCACATGTTGCCCTTGGCCTCGTGGAAGGCGAGTATCGCCGCCATCTCTCTGAAGCGACAATCTCGGTCGACATATTTAACGACCTCGATGCCCGACGTCGAACGATCGCCGCGCGCTTTGCGAAGCGGCCCGAGCTCGAATTGGATTTCAATGTCAAATCGGCAACTCGCCGTTTCCGGCTTTTTTTCAAATTTCCGCGGGCCCGCTCATCCGCCAAGCCTTATCTTGCTTTTCCCGGGCACCAAATCGCGCTCGGCGGACTAAGTAGGCCGCTGTTTTTCATCGTGTCGGGAAGCGTTGAGGTTCAGCTCGAAACAGGATCGGCACTGCTGCATCGCGGAGATATCTTTTCGCAATCGAGGCTCGCTCGAGATTGCACAAAAGTACGGAAGGCGATCAGCGCTACGCACGTTAAACTGCTGTGGGTTGCCACTCGCCGTAGCTTTTTCCCCAGTCCTCAGCAGCCCGAAACCAATCTTCGGAAGACGCTCCGAAAACATCGTTCACGGGTCAGCATAGGCACGCGCGCTGACGCCTATCGCGACGCCAGACCCAGATTCCCGGCCAGGTCCCCGCGCGCAAATAAAGTGGGGCCTTCTTGATTAAGTCCCGGCCATCCGTCTTGCACTTCGTTGGATGCCCGGAGACCGAGAACTCAATCTCGAAAGACGTCTGAGCCCGGCCCGGCTTGTTCCGCGCCATCCATCGGGCGCTCTTGAAATCCTTGGCGCTCCCTAGGGGACTCGAACCCCTGTTTTCGCCGTGAGAGGGCGACGTCCTGGGCCGCTAGACGAAGGGAGCACTGGCCCTGAAATAGACGCGAACCGCCAGGGAGGCAAGCCACTCGCCGGCGCTATCGCCCCGGAGCGAGCCGGATGCGGCCCAACGGCTTGAGCGTTTTCTGGTCAAAGCTGAGAATTTCGGCGGAACCGCCGACATCGACCGTCACCGCGATGCGGCCGTCGCTCACCGAGGCCGAGAGCACTTTGGCACCGGCCGGCAGCGGCAGCGCCGCATCGCTGATCGCCGGCGCACTTCCCCCGGCGCCCAAAAGGCGATAGCCGATGACAAGGAGAACGAGCGCCAGCGCGATAAAGGTGGCGGCCGTCGTGACCAGCATGAGCCGCTTGACGCGGCCCACCAGCGCGGTTGCGGTTGGATCGGCCGGCGCTGATATCTGATCGGTGTCGGACTCGTTCATTTTGGATCGCTGGATGGCGCAACCGGTGCAGGCGCAAATCGAAACACTGACAATCGCCACCGAGGACGACGGCGCGCGGCTCGACCGCGTCCTCGCCGCCCGCATTCCGGCGCTGTCGCGCTCGCGGCTCAAGGCGCTGATCCTCGCCGGTGAGGTCGCGATCGACGGCCGCACGATCCGCGATCCGAGCGAGCGCGTCAAATCCGGCGCCGCGGTCGCCGTCAATGTCCCGGAGCCTGAGGCGGCGCAGCCCGCCGGCGAAGCCATTCCGCTCAACGTCGTCTATGAAGACGACGACCTCATCGTCATCGACAAGCCGAAAGGCCTCGTCGTCCATCCCGCCGCCGGCCACGCCACCGGCACGCTGGTCAATGCGCTGATCGCGCATTGCGGCGACAGTCTGTCCGGCATTGGCGGCGTGAAACGGCCCGGCATCGTGCACCGGCTCGACAAGGACACTACCGGGCTGATGGTGGTAGCGAAGAACGACCGAACCCACCAGTCGCTGGCCGACCAATTCGCCGATCACGGCCGCGAAGGTCCGCTGCAACGCGGCTATCTGGCCATCGTCTGGGGGGCGCCGGACCGGCCGAAAGGCATGATCGATGCTCCGCTCGACCGCCACCCGCAGACTCGCGAAAAGCGCGCCGTGCGAGAGGGCGGCCGCGCGGCGATCACCCATTGGCACGTCCTCGAGCGCTACACCGGCAGCGATGATAAACCGGCGGCTAGTCTGGTCGAATGCCGGCTTGAGACCGGCCGCACCCACCAGATCCGCGTCCATATGGCGCATCTCGGACACCCCCTGCTGGGCGATCGGACCTACGGCAGTGGCTTCCGCACCATGGCCGCCCGGCTTTCGCCAGAGGCCCAAACCGCACTGATGGGCCTTGAAAGGCAGGCCCTGCACGCCTATTTGCTCGTCATTCAACACCCCACTACCGGAGAGACCCTGGAGTTCCGATCGGAACTGCCGGGCGACATTGCGCGTTTGCGACAGGTACTCGCAGATCGGCGCGGCCGCGGCGGCAAAGGAAAAAGCTCAATTCTCCCAAAGATTTGAACTGTTTTCCCGGATCTTCTATCGGTTTTGACGAGTCACGGCCTCGTGACGCGGTGTGTCTTTGATTGCGGGGCCGGCTCCGGTATGTTGCGGCTGCGATAAAGCTTTCGCAGTCGCAATATGCGCGCCGTCGGCTCGGGGAGCGGCGGCGACAACAGCCTGCCGATCTTCGGGGGCATAAAGGAAAGGGCGCTATCATGGCCCGTGCAGCGACGCTGCCGATCTTCAAGACCGAATCCGGTCTCAGCCACTACCTCGATGAAATCAGGCGGTTCCCGATGCTGGAACCGCAGGAAGAATACATGCTGGCCAAAAGCTGGCGTGAGCACGGCGACCGCGACGCTGCGCACCGACTGGTCACCAGCCATTTGCGCCTCGTCGCCAAGATCGCCATGGGCTATCGCGGCTACGGCCTGCCGATCTCGGAAGTCATTTCCGAGGGCAATGTCGGGCTGATGCAGGCGGTCAAGCGCTTTGAACCGGAAAAGGGCTTCCGGCTCGCGACCTATGCGATGTGGTGGATCCGCGCCGCGATCCAGGAATACATCCTGCGCTCGTGGTCGCTGGTGAAAATGGGCACCACCGCGAACCAGAAGAAATTGTTCTTCAACCTGCGCAAGGCTAAGAGCCGGATCAACGCGCTCGATGAAGGCGATTTGCGGCCGGACCAGACCCAGATCATTGCCAAGCGTCTCGGCGTCACCGAACAGGATGTCATCGACATGAACCGCCGCCTCGGCGGCGACACCTCGCTCAACGCGCCGATCCGCGACGATGGCGACTCGGGCGAATGGCAGGACTGGCTGGTCGACGACGCGCCGAGCCAGGAAAGCATCCTTGAGCAGAGCGAGGAATTCGACAACCGCCGCAGGGCGCTGACCGATGCTCTCAGCGTGCTCACCGACCGCGAACGGCGCATCTTTGAGGCGCGCCGCCTGGCGGACGATCCGATCACGCTCGAAGACCTCGCAAAGGAGTTCGGCGTCTCGCGCGAGCGCGTACGTCAAATTGAGGTGCGCGCCTTCGAAAAGGTGCAGAAAGCAGTCAAAACCGGCGTCGCCCGCATGGAGGCGCCGGAACACGCCCAGGCGGCGGCGCACTAGAAACCGCCGGTTCGGGCTGGACAAAACATGCCGCCCCCGGTGTTATTCGGGAATGGGGAGCACAGACCTAAAAGGTGCCGGTATGAAAAATCGTCTTTACCTTGTGATTGGCGCGGCCGCGATCGCGTTTAGTGTTGCTCTCGCAAACCAACCGGCCTCCGCCGACGATCAGGCGCCTGTGGCGACAAAGCAGGTGACGACCAAGAAAGTCGTGACCCACAAGCGTCATCACGTCGCCAAGGTGGTGCAGAAGAGTCCCTACAGCCCCCTCGAGCCTTATCGTTCGTCGGGCTTCGTTGGGGCCTATCCCGGCGACTGCGCAAAACAGCGCGCGGACGGCGAGTGCATGATCGACCTCGGCTACGGCCGCTGCGTAAGCTGCAGCATCGGTGGCGGCGGCGGCAGGCCGTGACGGCGTAAGCCGCGTCGATCGCGGCGAGCGGGTGGCTCTTCCATAAAGGCGGGCGCGGCCTACATAGAGTCCGCCCGCCCCCAACCCCCGTTTCGCCCATGCTCGATACCACGCTCGTTCACAAGCTCGAATCCGATCGCGATGCCGCCCCCAGCGGCGGCGATCGTGCCTATCTCGACGCCTATTCGCAGGCCGTCACATCGGTTGTCGACATGGTCGGCCCCGCGGTGGTGCGGGTGGATTCGCGCCAGGCGGCCAAGGATGCCAATACTCCGGGCCGTGGTGGCACCGGATCGGGCGTCGTGATCTCTCCCGACGGTCTCGTTCTCACCAATGCCCATGTCGTCAACGGGGCAAAGGAATTGCGGCTCTCCGACATCGAGGGCCGCAGCAGCGAGGCGCGCGTCCTCGGCATCGATCCCGACACCGATTTGGCGCTGCTGCGCGCCGATGCGCCGCGGCATTTCCCATTCGCGCCGCTCGGCGATTCCAAGACGCTGCGCCGCGGGCAAATCGCGATTGCCATCGGCAACCCGCTCGGCTTCGAATCGACCGTCACCGCCGGCGTCATTTCGGCGCTCGGACGCTCGCTGCGGGCGACGTCGGGGCGCATGGTCGAGGACGTGATCCAGACCGATGCCGCGCTCAATCCGGGCAATTCCGGCGGGCCGCTGGTGTCGTCGCGCGGCGAGGTGATCGGCATCAACACCGCGGTGATCATGGGCGCGCAGGGCATCTGCTTCGCGGTCGCTTCCAACACCGCCAATCACGTGCTGTCCGAGATCATCATGCATGGCCGGGTGCGACGTTCGCACATCGGCGTTGCCGCGCAGACCGTTCCGGTGCCGCGCCGTCATGCGATCGCCGCCGGCATCGAGAACCGCACCGCCGCGATCCTGATGGCGCTCGAGCAGGACGGGCCGGCGAGCCGTGCCGGCCTCATCTCGCACGACCTCGTGGTGCGGCTCGACGGGGAAAATGTTACCGGCGTCGACGACATGATCCGGCTGCTCGACCATTCGCGGATCGGCAAGCGCGTGGCGATCGACGTGCTGCGGCTCGGCAGGTTGCGGAGCTTTGAATTGACGCCGGTCGAGCGCACCGCCGCGGACGTAAAATAATACCGAAAAAAGCGCCGCCCGCGGTGAACTGTTGCGCTGCACAAACGTTGGAGATGGCCGGTGTCCGCAAGGCCTTTTCTCATGCTCCAGCGCCTGGATTCGCAAGTCGCCGCGTGCCTCAAAAAGGCGGCCGAAGCGCGTGAACGAGCCGGCGACGCCGGCGATCCCGAACAGCGCGCCTATCACCTGCGCATGGAAGGTTCATGGACGCGGGTGGCCGAGAGCATGGCGGCCGGTGACCGGCGGGACGCCTATATCCAGGACCAGGATCGCCATCACACCGAAATGTGCCTGGCCTGCGATGGCGCGCTGCGCATGAAATGGGCGCGGCGCGACCGCGAGGTTGAACAGCACATCTATGAGTGCGTCGCATGCGGGCTCGAGCGCCGCGTGACATTGCGCGAGGAGAGTAACGGCGAAGCGTCGCTAGTACGCGAGTAGGCCGGTCCGCTCGATCAAAAACGTGATCCAGATCGCCGGCGCCAGGAAGGCGCCGAACGGGATCTCGGCCTTGCGGTCTGGCATCTGCCGCGCGATTGCGGCGCGCGCGGCGACCGCCAGCAGCCCGCCCGCGGCAGCGATCAGCAGCGCCACCGGCAGACTCGACCAGGCCAGAAACGGCGCGCCGGCCGCCACCAGCTTGGCGTCGCCGAGTCCGAGCCCCTCGGCGCCGGAGCGGCGCATGTAACCGAAGCGCAGCAAGGCGAAGGCACCGCCGGCGACCAGACTGCGCAGCAGCGCGTCAGCGACTGCGTCGAAATACGCGCCGCGCCCCGCTTCCACAACAACCAGCACGAGGCCGGCCGCGAACAGCAGCGTATTGGCGCTGTCGGGAATCACCAGATACTCGATGTCGACGACGGCAATGAAGATCGCGGCCACCGCGAGAAACGCAGCGAAGGCCGCGACCGGCATCGGCAACAGGTAAAACGAAACACCGGCGCCGCCGGCCATCGTCGCCAGAATCCAGCCATAGTCCGCGAGCCGCACCCGCCAGGCTGCGACCTCAGGGCCGCCGGCCATTGCTAGCGGGCGTCGCGCGACGACGGCGCCCGTTTCGGTCCATCGCCTGTGCCGCGCCCCAATGTCGTGAGCTTGGAGCGAAGCTCTTCGGACACCGCCTGCGCGTCAATGCCATTCTGGATGATCTGCGGCCGGATGAAGATAATGAGCTCGGTGCGGGTGGACTTCTTGTCGGTGGTCGCAAACAGATCGCCGATCAGCTTGATGTCCATCAGGATCGGGATGCCGTTGCGGTCGACTTCGCTGCTCGATGATATCAAACCGCCCAGCAGCACGGTCTGCCCGCTGGTGACCGCGATCGAGCTCTGGATTTTGCGCTCCGAGATGGTGGGCGTCAGGGTCGGATTGGGCTGCGGCACCACCGCCGACACTTCCTGGGTGACGTCGAGATTGACCACGCCATTGGCATTGACCCGCGGCGTCACTTTCAGGATCACGCCGGTATTTTGCATCGTCACGCTGCTCACCAGCGGCGCATTCGGCGTCGTGATATCGGTGGCTTGCTGGGTGGTGATCGGAACCTGGTCGCCGACCTGCAAGGTTGCCTGCTGATTGTCGAGCACGACCAGTGCCGGCGCCGACAGCACCTTTACGTCGGTCACCGCTTCGAGCGCGCTCAGCACCACGCGCGGATCGGAATTGGACCCCAACACGATGTTGGCGCCCGGCACCGCCCGTTGCAGGACCTGGGTGGTGCCGAACCCGATCGAGCCCTTCTGGTTCTTGCCGGAGCCGCCGGAGCGCAAATAATATTCGACGCCGTATTGCAGCTCGTTCTTCAGCGTGATTTCAGCGACCGTGACGTCGATCGCCACCTGGTTGGGGGCGCGATCGAGCTCGAAAATGGCGCGCTCGACCATCTTGTATTGATCGCGGCTCGCGTAGATCAGCAGCGCGTTATTGGCGATGTCGGCGGTGATGCGCACGTTCGGCAGCGGCGCTGGGCCGCTATTCTGACCGCCGGTCGAGAGCGAAGCGATATCGGTGCTGGTGCGCGAGGACGACGATTGCTGGTTCTGGTCCGACGTGCTGCCGCCCGATGAATTGTCGTTCGAATTGGGATTATTGAAGATCGAAGGCGGCGTGCCCGGCGGGTTGGTCGTCGTCGACTGACTGCCGGTGCTGGTGGCGCGGCGCGTGCCGGCGCCCGGGGTCAATTGCGAAAGGTCGGCACTGCCGAGGCCGCCGAGGCCGGATTGGCCGGTAAACACGTCCTTGAGAATCGCGGCGACCAGCTTGGCGTTGCCGAACCGCAGCTTGTAAACGCGCACCGTGGTATTGTCGTAATCGGCGCGGTCGAGACGGGCGACCCAGGTCTTGGTCTGGCGAATGAGATAGTCGGAATTGGCGACGGCGAGCACCGCATTGAGGCGGTTGATCGACTGGAATCGCACCAGGTTCGCCGCGGTGCCATCCTTGGCGGAATCGAACACATTGCGAAGCTCGCCGATGATCGTATCGGGGCTGGCGTTGCGCACCGGGAAGATGCCGACGGCCTGGTTCTTCATCCAGTCGACGTCGAGCGCCATCGCGGCTTCGATCGTGCTCGCCCGCTCTGTGCTCGGCCCCTGAATCAGCAACAGGTTGCGCGCCGTATCGGCCTTCACCATTCCGGGCTTGGCCGCGAAGCTATCGACCGCCTGCAGCACCGCCTTGGCCGAAACATAGCGCAGCGGCAGCACCGATATGCCGTAGCCTTGCGATACATTGCTGGCTTGATCGACTACACCGTTGCCAAGCGCCTCGCCGATCGGCACCACCTTGTAGATGCCGCCTTCCGTCACGACGTTGGCATTGACGATCTTGGCCGCGCTCTCATAGAGACTCAGGATCGCGGTTCTCGCCACCGGCCGTCCCGACGACAGGCTGATTGTGCCCTGAACGCGCGGATCGACGCTGTAAGAGAGCTTGAGGATATCGCCGAGCAGGACCTTGGTCACGGCGTTGATGTCGGCATTCTGGAAATTGAGGTCGTAGCTGTCGCCGGGTCGCGCCACCGCCTCTTCGCCGGGGGCTGCCGGATTGAGCGTGCTGGCCGCAGCACTCGAGACGTCGCCTTGACCCGAGAAAATCTCGCTCTTCGGCGTCGCTGGATCGCGAATATTATTGGCGAGCGGAAGTTGACTGCGCGCCGTCAGATCGGCTTGCGATACGGCATCGGAGGCGTCGTCATTCTTGGCGATCGACATGGTCTTTTCGATCGCCGAGCAGCTTCCAAGCAACAGCACGAGCGACGCAAAGATTGCGGCACGCGATATACCTTGGAACCACTTATCGTTAACGCCGCACATTCTAACTGCACCAACCCCGTCGCTTGAAATCTATCACAAAAATCGCCCCCCGCGCGAGGCGAACACGCTTCGCGCGACACGGTAAACTTTATGGCTAACGAGGCTCCCCCTATGGAACCTCCCGATTGCGCCCATTCGTGGCGGTCTCAGGGCTCCTCCTGATTGCGCTGAGCGCCCTGCGAGGGCCTTTTCGGGCGCCTGCGGTTGTTTGGGTTATTGCGCTGATTGCGGCCTTGCGCCAAGGACGGCGGCGGCTTCGGCTGCGCGGTGGCGGGCTTTATCTGTGGAGAACTGGCCGGCGCGATGTCCTCGTCGACTTGTTCCTGATCCTCGGCCGCCGGTTCCGCGGCCGGCTCGTCGCCACCTGAGGCTTTCCCGACCTGGATACCGGGGGCGGCGCTTTCATTGAACAGCCGCATGCGCACCCGCTTGTCCGGGCTGCGCAGGACCACCGCGCGACCGGCAATGTCCTCGACGCTCCAATTGCCGATCGTGTCGCCCTTGGCGACGCGCGATTCTTCCTTGGTGTCGGTGTTGCGGAATATCGCGGCATTGACATCGGACCCGGCGACGATGCCGACAAGTTCAAACGGCATCGAAGAGGCGTCGGTAATCGGCGCTGCAGCCGCCTGCTCCGTGGGTTCGACATCGGGTGGCCGCCGCGTCGAGCTGAACAAGGGCCGCTCGCGGGTTGCGCTGAGGTCTTCGAGCGACGGCACGCCGCTGGCGCTCGGCGCGGCGTCGTCGCTCTTGTCCGGACCAGCCGCGGCCGGAGCAGCAGGCTTGGCTGGCGCGACGCCCGGCAAACCGCCTGGAACGGACGGGCCAGGCCTGATCGACGCCAACGGGTTGTTGTCCTGCGCAATAGCAGCGGTGACGAGCCATAAGGCCGCGAACGCGATTGCCGATAACGTGCGAAAAGCGCGCTTCATTTGCCCGCCTTTCGAAAAAATCCAACCACGCGAAGCTCGACCGTCAGGCGTGGCGATTGCTTGGCGTCGAGCTTGAGATTGTCGGCCTGCGCGGTGCGGCGAATATTGAGGCTATCGACCATCATCAGCGGCCGCCCGGACTCGATGCCATAGAGCAGGCTCTGCAGACCGTCATTATCCAGCTCGGACCTGATCTGCACGATGACGCGCCGGCTGGTCTGTTCGATGGCCGCCGGCGTTTCGACCGACACCGAGACAAGCTTGCCGCCGCTCTGCTCGATCATCTCGACGATGTGCTGCTGCAAGGTATTGGCGGCGAGCGCGTAATTGGCGCCGCCGAGGAACACACTTTCGTCGGCGCTGGCCGAGGCGGCGACGATCGGGAGCTTGACCCGCCGCTGCAACGCTTCGATTTGCGTGGTCTTGGCTTCGAGCTCGAGATATTGCGCGTCGACGACCTGCTTGGTCAGAAACAGCCCGACGGCTATGGTGGCGACAACCCCGGCCAGGATTGCGGACGCGGCAGCCGCGCGCGTCGTTGGAATTTCAAAATTGTATTTCATTTGCCGGCCGCTCCGCCGGGAACGAGCCGCATCTGAAGATGGAAGCTATCGCCCTGCCCGTTTGCGAGCCGCGTCGTCGGCGAGAAGAAGGTCGAGTCGGCAAAGATCGGCGCGTTCTGGACGCTCGGTACCAGATCGGCGACGCTTTGCGACACGCCGCTGACGCGCACCAGGCCGTCGACCACTTGCAGCTCGGTGAGCCAGGTATCGTCGGGCAGCGCATTGGACAGCGCGTCGATTGCCAGCACGGTGAGCGGCTGCGCTTTCTTGCGCTCAAGAATCGCACGCAGGTCGCGGCTCGCCGGGGTTTCCTGGGGGCCCCGGCCGCCCAATTGCTTGCGCAGCGCGGTTTCCGAGGTCTCCGCTGCCGCCAGAGCGTCGGAAACCTGCTGCCATGAATAAAACAGGTACCCGAAGGCTGCCGCGCTGATCAGCACCAGCACCGCCAGCCCGCCGGCAATGCCATAGCGCAGGCGCTGCACTTCACCATTCGATGCAGCGCCGCGGTCGAGGGGGATCGCAATGTCGCCGCCGCCCTCGGCGGCACCGGAATAAAGCACGCGCAGCTTGCGCGGATTGAGTGCGTTCACCGCCGCGAGCAAGGGCGCATGCAGGCTGCGCGCGGTCGCCGCCACCTTGACGATCAGCCGGCCATCGCCATCCGCCGCCGGCGCGGTGGCGTAGCTGTAGAGGACGTTGTCGGCGCGCCATGGCACCAGGCGTTCGAGCTGGTGGCGCACGATGCCATCGAGGTACTCCCGGCTCTCGGCCGGAAGCGGATCGAGCGTACGGATCAGCAGTTCGTCGTTCGGCAGGACGACATCGACATCGGCACCGGCCAATTTCTGCGCAGCCTCGACCGGTTGCAAGATCGGCTTGCCGTCGGCTTCGGCGATACGAACAGGTGCGGGATCGCGCGTGCCGTCGGGCCGCTGCAGCGCGTACACACCGCCGCCCTGATCGAGGAGACGAATCGGCGCGCGCTTTTGCAGCCGGTCGGTGACCTCATTCACCGCTTCGGCCAGTCCATCCAGGAACCAGGCAGTCGCTCTTTTGATACTATTCAACAATACGCAGGTCCTGTTCTATTGCAGCGTCCGGATCCGCTCGGGCGGGTGGGAATCCCACGCCAGGATCCGATAGGGCTCTTTGTCGCCATCGACGACGCTGACCACCACTTCATAGCGCCGTTCGGCGCTGGACGCGAGTTGCACGCGGCCCTCAAAGCGCACCGCCAGCGCATTATCACTGGTAACGAAATCTTCGGCACCCGGCCCCAGCCGTGAAATCAACTGGTCGAAATCAGCGCCTGGCCGCGTCCGCTGGTCGAGGAAATCGAGCAGCCTTTGCTGCGAAACGCCGGGAAGCGCCCTGAGCACCGGGGGATCGGCCAGCACCGGATTGATCTTGTCACGACCGCTGGCGACGGTGACATAGGGCGCGACGGCCGCGGCGGCGCGCGGGGGAATGCCAAGCACGAGCGCGAGCTCGGCGACGTGCAGGAACGGCCCGTTACGCGGGCCGTCGATGCGGCCGGCACTGCGGTAGGCGCCGCGTTCGGCGCCGCCGTTCGGGCTGATGTCGTCGTCCTCATCGCGCCAGTCGACGATGCGCGCGGCATACATCCGCGCGTTTTCCGCCGAGACTCCGACCTGCTGAAAGATGCCGGCAATCAGTTCGGGCGGCGCCTTGTTGAGATCGACCCGCGCCGCCTCGTCGCGCACACTGATCAGCACGGTCGCGGTCCCAACCTGAACCGATGCAGTGCCGTGCGCATCCTGCAAGGTCGCGCCGGTGCGCGCCACGATATATTCGATCGCCGAGCGCATGGCGGCATCGGCGCGGATCCCGTCGGCAAAACTACGGCTCGACTCGGCGGCGGCATTCATCACCGAACTCGCCGCCGCGGCAAAAATGCCGAGCAGGCCGGCGAGAAACAGTACCGCCAAAAGCACCGAGCCGCGTTGGCGATCGAGCGTGGTCATTGCTGGTTGCCCGAGCCGTCGGAATTTTTCGGCGCGACCTTAGGGGTTTGCGCCTGCGGAGTCTGGCTACTGTCGCAACGCGGCGGCTTGTCGCCGTCCTCGCTGTTCAGGCAGTCGACGCTGAAATTGACCGGCACCGGAAAAATCAGCGGGCGCGGAAAAATCGGCCCACTGGCGCCGATCACCTGCACCCCGACGGCGGTCGGCAAATCGGGCCGTTGCGTCCAGGCATCGAGATATTTGCCGGCGCTGTCGCGATAGACGAACCGCACTTGCATACGGCCGTGCAGCAAGACGACCGGATCGCGCATTTGGGTCGGCGGATTGGTCACCGGGGCACGCTGGCGGACGAGATAGAAGTCGTCCTTGTTGTCGACCATGGAAAAGTCGAGCAACTCGAGCCCACGATCGCCAAGGCCGAAGCCGGTGGCCGCGACGAAAATGATGTGTTTGGAATCGCCGATGAAATAAGTAGTGGAACCATCGGTGCCGGGCGGACTCATTGGCAGCGCCAGCGCGAGATCGGTGCCTAGACGGCCCAGTCCGCGCGTCACCATTTCCATCACCGAGATCACGCTGTCGCTGCGATTCCAGTTCAGCAGCAGCCGGCCGGTGAATTCCGAGATTACGGCAAAGATCGCGCCGGCGATCGCCAGCGCCGCCAGCATCTCGATCAATGTGAAGCCGGCCCGCGCACTACTGCGCTTGCTGGCCGATCTCAAGTGTATCAAGTCGGTTACTCCGGCCGCTCGGGCCTACCAGAACGAGAATGACGTGATAGAGCGCGCTAGGCGGGCTTTGCGCGTCGCCGTCGTCGTTCTTTTGTTGTTGCTGTTGTTGTTGCTGCTGTTGTTGCTGTTGAAGCGCCGCGGTGGCGGGCGCCGGCTGCAGCAGCGTGGTCATTTTCCAGGCATAGCGGCCCGCAACGCCTTCCTGAGTGCCGGCCACGAGTTTGCCACGCAGTGACGCGTCCGCGATCATCGAGCGGCCGAGCATCGTTGCCTCCGCCTCCTCGCGAACGATGGCGATACCACTCCAGGTCTGGGAAAATGATCGGATCAAGACCGCCATCAGCGCCGCCGCGACGCCGACGGCGACCAGCACTTCGATGAGGACGAAGCCGGCTTCGGCGCCTCTAACCGTTGCGTTGCGGCGGAACAACATCGATAAATCCGGTTAGCCAGTTGATGCGGATCCGCCAGACCAGCGGTCCGGCGGCGAGACTGACGACGGCACCGCACGAGCGGCCGTCGGGCGCGAAGATCACGGCGAACTGGTCGGCTTGCAGAACGCAGGCCTCGCTGGCGACCAGATCGAGCGTCACGTCGTCCGGCAGCGAGACCTTGCGGCCGGTGGCCCCACTGGCGACGCGCTTGCTGGCGACATCGACTTGCGTCGCGACCTCATGGCCGCTGCGAGCGGCGGCGCTGCGGTCGGTCTTCAGCAGTGCCGCGATCTCGGCCGCATAGGCGCCGAGCCGCGACGCCGTCGTGCCGTGCGACAGGTACGGCAGAACCAGCAGAATCAGCAGCGACAGCAACGCCATGGCAATCACCAGGTCGAGCAAGACGACCCCGCGGCTGCCGGCGGTGCGTGGCCCGCGTGCCTCAGTGTTTGCCGCTTTTGATATCTGCTGCACTCCCGGTGCCGCCTTCCCGTCCATCGGAACCGTAAGACATGATCTCGTACGGGCTGTCTTCGCCGGGCGAACGATAGACGTATTCGTTTTTCCACGGGTCAGCCGGTACTTCGGCGCCCTTGAGGTAAGGGCCGTTCCAGCTCTCGGAATTGGAGGGACGGCGCACCAAGGCCTGCAAGCCTTCCGACGAGGACGGATAGCGGCCATTGTCGAGATAATAGAGGTCGAGTGAGCTACCGAAGGCCTCGATCTGCAGCTTGGTCGCCTTGACCCGCGCATCGGACAGGTAACTGAGCACGCGCGGGCCAACGAGGCCCATGATCAGCCCGATGATGACCAGCACCACGAGCATTTCGATCAGGGTGAAACCCGACGAGCCCGCCAGCAGCAGTTGGCGGCGCGTCATCAAACGCGATCCCGAACGCATCATTGGTCGTAATCCTTATCCCACCAGTTGATTGACGCTCAGCAATGCCGAGAGAATCGACACGATCAGCGTGCCAACAATTCCCGCGATCGCCACGATCGCGACTGGCCCCACAATGCCGGCCAGGCGGTCAAGCCGGTCGGACAATTTCGCTTCATAGAACTCGGCGGTGCGCCGCGCCACAGTGGCAAGCTCGCCCGACTCCTCGCCGACGCGCAGCATCTTGATCGCCAGCGGCGGCACGTAATGGATGTGCGCCAGCGCATCGACCAGCCGTCCGCCGCGCCGCACGTTCTCGACGACGCTGTCGAGGCCGGCGGCATGCGCTCCGGGTAGATCGACCAGGACACGCAATGCCGCGGTCAACGTGACGCCATTGGCGAGCAATGTGCTGAAGCTCGAACAGAACATCACCGTGCGGCGCAATTCCAGTATGCCGCGCAGGCCCGGCAATCTGTTGATGCGGCGCTGCATGGCAATTCGGGTCCGCGGGAACCGCAGCGCGAAAATGACGGCGGCCACCGCGACCGCCAGTACCATCGCCATGGTGGCGCCATGGGCGACAAAGAAATCCGACGTCGCCAGGACACCCCCGACAAATCCGTTGGGGGCCTGGCCGAAATCGCGCAACACCGAAGCGAATTGCGGAACGACATAGACCAGGAAGAACACCAGCACGCAGGACGCCACCACCAGCAGCACGGCCGGATAGCGCAGCGCGCCCGACACCTTGTCGAGCAGGCGCTCGGTGCGCGCGCGCTCTTCGCCGACCGCTTCCAGAACGCCGTCGAGATTGCCGGTGGCCTCGGCGACGCGAACCATGGCGACGAGGTCCGGACCGAACAGCCGTGGATAGTGCTGCAAGGCATCGCCGAGACTGGCCCCGGCGGTGATGGCGGCGCGCAAATCGCGGACCACCGAGGCAAGCCCGGCGGCTTCTTCGCCGGCGAGCAGCAGCAAGGCGTCGTCAAGCGTCAAGCCGGCGCGCAGCACCAGCGACAGCTCACGCAGAAAAACCGTGATCTCCTTGCGCCCGACCGGACGGCGGAAGGTGAAGAAGCTCGATCCGCCCCGTTCCCGGTTCTTGCCGCTCGCGGTGTCGAGCACCGTATAGCCGAGCTTCTCGAGCTCGCGGCCGACTTCGCGCAGGTCGGAGGCTTCGATCTCCCCGGTGATGAACCGCAACTGCGGGTCCATCGCCTTGTATGTGAAGGTCGGCATTCTCAGCGGCTCGCGATCACGCGCAATATTTCCTCAACCGAGGTCAGCCCGGCCCGGCATTTGGCGACGCCATCCTCGATCATGGTGGTCATGCCGTCCTGCTGGGCCTGGCGCTCGATCGACAGATCGTCGACCTGCTTGCCGATCATGCGGCTGACCTGTTCGGTGACTTCGAGAATCTCAAAAACGCCGAGACGGCCGCGATAACCGACGCCGTTGCAGCGGTCGCAGCCGACCGGCTCGCCGACCAGATCGCCGGCCTTGAGCCCGATCGAGGCAAAGCGTGGATCGCGATTGATCGTGGTCTTGCTCAGCGGGCCCATGCGGCGGCAATCGGGACATAGCACCCGCACCAACCGCTGTCCGAGAATACAGCGCAAGGTCGAGGCCAGCAGGAAGGATTCCACGCCCATATCCATCAGGCGGGTAATGCTCGAGGCCGCCGTGTTGGTGTGCAGCGTAGTAAGCACCAAATGGCCGGTGAGCGAAGCCTGGATGCCGATCTTGGCGGTCTCGCCGTCGCGCATTTCGCCGACCATGATCACGTCGGGATCCTGTCGCAGGAACGAGCGCATCGCCGAGGCGAATGTGAGTCCGATCGCCGGCTTCACCTGGGTCTGGTTGACGCCGCTGATCTCGTATTCGATCGGGTCCTCGATGGTCAGGATCTTGCGGACCGGCGAGTTGAGTCGCGACAGCGCCGAGGCCAGCGTCGTGGTCTTGCCGCTGCCGGTCGGGCCGGTGACGATAATGAGGCCGTGCGGCACGTCGAGATGGCGCTCGAGCACGCTGCGGTCGCGCTCGCTGAAGCCGAGACGGGCGAAATCGAGCAGCCGCTGATTGCGCTCGAGGACGCGCAGGATCGCGGCCTCGCCGTGCGCCGTCGGCATGGTGGCAACGCGCAGGTCCAATTCAAGATGCCCGACCCGCACGCGGGCGCGGCCGTCCTGCGGCAGGCGGCGCTCGGCGATGTTGAGGCCGGCGAGAATCTTCACGCGGGAAATAATCGCCCGCATCATGGTGGCCGGCGGCGACGCGATCACGCGCAGCAGGCCATCGACCCGCAGCCGCACCTGCAACTGTCCGCGGAACGGCTCGATATGGATGTCGGTCGCCCGCACTTCGACGGCACGCTCGAATAATTCATTGACCGTGCGCACCACCGGCGCGCCGCTCGCCATGTCGCGAAGGATGTCGAGATCGTCGTCCTCGCCGCTGGCCGCGTATTCGGCGGATGGCAGGCTGTCGCCCTGTCCGTTGTCCTGCTCGAGATCGCCGGAATCGCGCAGCAGCGTCTCGATCTCGTTGAAGGCGGCCACTTCGCGGATCGCCGGGCGGCCAAGCGTCAACTCGACCATGCGCATGATGGCCGGATCGGACGGATCGGCCAGTGCGATGTGGACTTCTCCCTTTTCGCCCTCATAGGGGAACACCGCATATTCGCGCAGGAAGCGTGGCGAAAAGCGGTCGAGCAACGGCTTGCCGGCACGAATAGAGGTCAGCGAGACGCGCGGAAGTTTGTGGTAGGCGGCAACGACTTCGGCAAAAGCCGTCGGTTCCTTCGCGGTGCTCTCGAGTAACTGCCGATAGCTCGCTTTCGGCTTGCCGGCCGCGCTCTTTGAGGCGGCAGTCAGCATTCCGTTGGAGACGAGGTAATCCTCGAAACTTAGTTGAACCGAGACAGTCATCTACCGAAACCGGTTCGATTGACCCGCGTGACCCCTGAAATTAGCACAGCTCACCCACCCCATGCAGCCACAGCGGCGAACCCAATTTGCAAGGTTAATGACGCCGGAAGCCCACGATCAGGCGGCACAAATCGGGCTTTTGCGCGACATTTCAAGTGATTGCCCGCGCATAAAGCCGGGGAACCGCTAGCCCAGCGGAAAACGCGTCCGTCAACATTGCCTGTCGGCGAGAGAAGCTTCATTCTAGCTCAGGCTCGATATCGAAGGGGAGTTCAATGCCGCGTCTCATATTCGTGTTGGCCGTGCTGATGGCCGGGCTATTCGCGGCCAATGGCAGTGCCGGCGCCGCCGACAGCAATGTCACAATCGTCACGCCGCCGCCGGCAAAGACGGTCATCGAGCCGACCGTGAGGATCGAGACCACGGCACCGATCAAACCCGCGCCGCGCGTCGCCTATGGCTGCAAGCGCGTCTGGCGCTGTGACGCCGAGGTCTGCGAATGGCGGCGCGGCTGCTGGGGTGCCTATGGCTATATGGAAGGCCCCTACTACACCGAGCAACTCGCGAAGCGGCAATGGGAACGCGACGGCTGGGCGCCGCCCAGCCGCGTCACGCGTTATTAATGTCGCGGCGGCCAATGTCTGAGCAGGCTTGCTGACCCGAGCTTGCCGGCGCCGGGCTCACTGACCCCAGGCGCGGAACGCTTCCTCGAAGGCGCGCTCGCCCGGCGTGCCTTTCTCGACCGCGAGAATGGCGCGCTTGTTATTGTTGTAGACGATCGGGATATCGAACCACGGTCGCTCCTTGAGCAGCGCGATGTTGCGCTGCATGTCGACGTCGACGACGTTGAGGCCGATCAAGAAAAACCCGTTGGTGACTTTCACCGCGAGGCCGGCGAGCGGCACCCCGCGGGTCTGCTCATTCTGCTTCATCAGCACGCCCGGCACGTTCTGGATTCCGCCTTCGGAAAAATCCGCAGGCAGCGTGAACATGATCTCGATCGTATGACTGGCCGGCAGCGCCTTGTCGGTATTGCGGCGCAATGACCAGGTCATGCGCATCTTGCGCTCCGGGATCTCGACATCGGCACGGATCGCAAGCTCGGGCGCGAGGCCGGGTCCAGGTGACACCGTTTCGGTGCGCCAGATTGCGGAGCCGACATAACGCTTGCCCTGCGGGTTGTTGGCGTCTTCCTCGTACAGCACGACCTTTTGCGCGACGTCGGCGGTCGGCGCGGTGGCGGGTTTGGCCCCCGGTGTCTGATCTGCCGGGGTGCCGACCCGGTCGGTGATTTTTGGCTGCGCCGGCGACGTATCGCGCGGCAAGGCCGGCGCCGGGGCCGGCGTGCGCATCGCCGCAACCATGGCGAAGCCTTTGTTGGCGAGCGAGATAAGCTGCGCGCGCTGCCAATAGCCGGCGGCGCCAAGCCCGCCAAGCAGCAGCAGAATAATCAGCGTCGCGACCAGCCCACGATAAGAGCGCCGCGGCGCGCGGTAGGTCTCTTCCTCGGGCTCTTCGAAATGCCGTCCGGGCGGCAGCTCAGCCAACGGCTCCGGGGGCGGCTCTTCCATTGCGGCCGTTTCGGCGGAGTCGTCGGTGTCCGTTCTGGAAGTTTCAGGTTGAGCGGCGGAAACCGCTTCCGGTGGCTCGCCAGGATCCTCGGCTGCGGCCGGCGACCCGCCAGGAACGGCGTCATAATATGTGCGCGCCGATTTGCTGGCCTGGGCCGCAGCCTCGCCAAGGCCTTCGGCCTCCGCCACGTTCTCGCGGAATCCTTGCAGCGCCTGATCGGTCAGCGATTGCGGCGCAGCAGGCGCCGGCGGCGCCGCGCGCGCCTCATCGCCATTGCCGTTCTGCGCCTCGCGGCCGCGCTTGGCGGCATCGGCCTCGACCTTGCGGATGGCATCTTCGAGCGCGAGGCGCTCGCTGGTGATGTCGCCCTCCTCGAGCGCCGGCTCAATGCTGCGCAACTGCGCCACCAGAGCCGCCCGCGCGCGCTCGTACAGCACGCGGCGGTTCTCGCCGGTATTGCGCTCAAGCCCTTCGACGGCGCGGGCGATCAGCGGGGTGTAGTCAGCCATTGCGTTCCGACTTGATCTTTCTGGTCTCTGTCGCCGTCAGCTCTCGAACGGATTCTTCATCAAAATTGTATCCTCGCGCTCCGGACTGGTGGACAAGAGCGCGACCGGACACTCCACCAATTCCTCCACCCGCCGCACATATTTGATGGCCTGCGCCGGCAATTGGGCCCAGCTGCGGGCCTTGGCGGTCGGTTCCTGCCAACCCTCGATTGTCTCATAAATCGGCTCCACCCGAGCCTGGGCCCGCTCCCCGGCTGGAAGATAGTCGATTCTCGCGCCGTCGAGTCGATAGCCGACGCAAACCTGGATCTCTGGGAAGCCATCGAGGATGTCGAGTTTGGTCAAAGCAAGGCCGTCAATTCCGCTGGTCTTGACGGTCTGACGGACCAGCACTGCGTCGAACCAGCCGCAGCGGCGCGGACGGCCGGTGACGACGCCGAACTCCCTGCCGCGCTCGCCGAGCGTCTTGCCGATGTCATTATCCATCTGGTCGGTCGGGAACGGGCCGTTGCCGACCCGCGTCGTGTAGGCCTTGCAGATGCCGAGCACGTAATCAATTGCGCCGGGGCCCATGCCGGAGCCGGTCGCCGCCTGGCCGGCGACGGTGTTCGACGAGGTGACATAAGGATAGGTGCCGTGGTCGATATCGAGCAGCGCGCCCTGCGCACCCTCGAACAGGATGCGCTTGCCCTCGCGCCGCTTGGCATCCAGCAGCGACCAAACCGAATCCATGAACGGCAGCACCTGCGGCGCAATCGCGGCGAGGCCGTCATAGATCGCCTGCGGCGCGACCTCGCCCATGCCGAGGCCGCGGCGCAGCGCATTGTGATGGGCCAGCAGGCGGCCGATCTTGCCATCGAGCGAGGGAAGATCGGCGAGATCCATGACGCGAATGGCACGGCGGCCGACTTTGTCTTC
>Ga0265313_10000167_pt1 | contig 68954 bp, 54 predicted proteins | sample 4123metaG_FD_203122 | JGI IMG/M metagenome (GOLD analysis project Ga0265313, IMG submission 203122) | Rhizosphere microbial communities from Carex aquatilis grown in University of Washington, Seatle, WA, United States - 4-1-23 metaG | ecosystem: Host-associated > Plants > Roots > Rhizosphere >... | reverse complement strand
CAACCGCCGCTTCGAAGGCCACGCGCGGATCGCAGGTCGCTTCTACTTGAAGCCCATCCGCAGAGCGGAGATCGGCCCGATCCGGATCGACGTCCGGGAGGGACAAGTGCGCACGGGTGCATCGGTTATCGCGGAGCGGCTGGTAGGGGCCACGGCGGACGTCAGCGTCATCCCCTTCGACCCGCGCACGCTGCAAGGTTCGGATCTCCTTCAGCAGGTGTTCTTGAAGGTCGTCATGCACCCGGCGTGTCCCGACTTGAGCCGCCTGCCCTTTCTCTTGCCGGACGGGATGGAGATCGCCGGTGACGCCGACGTGCGCCAGATGGTGATCGACCTGCGCGGCGGCGCGTTGCAGGAGGGTACGAAAGTGGACGCGGCGCTGCCCCACGCCGTGGTGACCGGAAGCGGGCATCGATTCACTGGAGCGATTGCCGTGGACGGCGGAATCACTCGCGTCCACGGCGACCGCCGATTCGACTTTCGGGCCCAAGTGACCGATCTCGACGTGGAACGGATCAACGGCGCGCCCGCGGTCGGAAGTCACGTTCTTCACCTTCCACGGATGACCGTCGTAGGCGACGCGCGCGATCTCGATCTCGCGAACGCTCTGGCCGACGCGCACCTCGTGGCGGAGGCGACGGATGGGGAGCTGGCCGACCTCCGGGTGCTCAGCGCCTATATTCCCCGAGAGGTTTCGCTGGCGTTGATGGGCGGCAGAGGCAAGGTCACCGCACACCTCGAGACATGGCGGGCCGACAAGAGAGCTGCGGGCAACGCGAAGTTGCGGGTGGACGACTTGAGTCTCCGGCTGGGGAACATGCGCGTGCAGGGCGCGGGGTCCGTCGACGCTTCGTTCGGATCCTTTCCGTGGGAGACATCGCGATTGCAGGACGCCAAGCTGTCGCTGGAGGTGGCGGGCGGCACACTCGCGTCGGAGCAGCGGCCGGCAATCCCATTGGTCCGAGTGGCCGATCTCCGCGTTGACACCAGCGCTGCCATCGTCGCGCTAAAGGACCCCCTTCGCGCGCTCCGTGCCTCGATCTCCCTGCATGGAGGCGCGATTGTCGACCCCGATCTTCTCCGTGCGTATCTACCCAAAGGGGCCGAAATGCATGTCCTGCCAGGGAGCGCGCATTTCTCTCTCTCGAGCGATCTCACGCTCGCCGATCACCTCGCGAGCGGGACTTTGGACGTCGCTTCGGCGAAGCTCGGCTTCTCCTTTCGCGATTTCCGAATCCACGGCGATCTTCGCGGGAAGGCACGCGTGCATGCGTGGCGTTGGGAGCGGGGTGACCTGGCCCTCGACCGAGCCGATGTCGACGTGACGAACGTCCTGATTGATCGGCCGGGCGATGAGTCTCGCGGCCGGCCGCCGCTGCATGGGCCACCCGACCGAACGCCTTCGACCTCGCCGGAGCACGCGCTGTCGTTCCGTCGCATTGCGTTGGGCGCCAGGAGTTCCCGCTTCTCGTTCGCTGACCCGCTCGCGCAGCTGCAGCTCACCGCGTCCCTCGTCGATGCCCAGGTGCACGACTCGGCGATCGTCAACGCGTTCTTACCGACCGGAGCGCCCTTCGCCATTCGTGCGAAGGACGGGAGCTTTTCGAGCGACATCCAGGCCTCGATTCGCGCGCAAGTTCTCGAAGGAACCGTCGCCGTGCGCGCCCGACGCATGGGGATCGGAGGAAAGTCGTTCTTCCTTGGTGGCGATATCGACGTTCTTGCCCAAGTCTCGGACTGGGACTTCACGGCCAACACTCTCGCGGTGAAAGACGCGCGTGTTCTCTTCTCCAACGTCGCGGGAGGCTTCCACGGAGGCGCCGACGAGGGTCCCGACGTAGCCCCCGGATCCGGCCGCCGCTCCAGCAAGACGGACTTCCGCGCCGAGCGGGTCGAGATGCGGGCGAAGACCCCCAGGCTGGATCTCGTCAAGCCCTCCCGTCGAAACCTCGACGCGGGCCTCGCCGTCGTCGACGCCGAGCTCCCCGATGCGACGGTGCTTCAGCAGTTCATGCCCGCCGATTCCATCCTGGCCCTCGAGTCGGGCCGCGCGAGCGTATCCGCGAACCTCGAAGTCTCATCGACCGAGAGCACGGCGCATGGCTCGCTCAACATGGACCTGGCACACACAGGAATCCGCTTCCACGAGACGCACCTTGCGGGGGACTTCGAGCTATCCGCACGCGTCTTGGGTTATGATTCGGATCACGATCTCCTCGACGTTTCGGGTAGCCGCTTCTCCATGCGCGACGTCCAAGTCACGAACGCCTCCACGAGCACATTACAATGGCAAGGAGATGCCGTTTTCAACGAGGCGACGCTGCGTCTGGGTTCGCACCCCGAGCTCGACGGACGGCTGGCCATCGAGGCCGCGGACGCGAGCCCGATACTCGCCATTCTGCTCGGAAACGGCATTCCTGGGATTTTCGTCGGACTTACGAGGATGCCTCACCTATCGGCCGCCACACGGTTCACGGTGGGGGCGCGCTATCTCGCTTTCCGAGACCTCGATGCACATGGCGGCGACCTTTCGATCGAGGGCATTTACGTCCTCGGACAAACCCATCGAGCAGGGGCGTTCGTGGTGGGCAAGGGGCCGCTCTCGGCCGGGTTTCGGCTGGACGATGAAGGCGCGCACCTGCATTTTTTCGGACTTCGGAGCTGGCTTCGCGACGAGACCCGCGCATCGATGCGGTTGCTCGACTCGCCGCAGCCTCCATCGGACGCGGCCTCGCCAGTGGGCCAGCCCCTAGCGCCGTGATGCCCACACGCGCCGCAAGCTCGATGGCCGGGTTGCCGCGCCGCGCGGCCGCCAGGTCTGGTGCCGCGACGGCCGCCTTCCTTTCCTTCATGGGCGTGGCTCGCGGCGCTCTGGCTACGGATGCCTTGAACTCCAGCAACCGGCCGGCGAGCGCCGACGCGGCCGACGGGAGTGGCGCGCACAACGAGTTCAATCTCCTTCCCGTTGGGGGTGGGACCACGGACATCGGGATCGGCGGCGGCTATTTCATGGGCTACGACCGCGTGAGCCCGGGGCACGCGCCCTACGAATGGAACATCGAGTCTGCGGCATTCGTGACCTTCGCGCCCGGCGCTGGCGGAGGGGTGGTCGTTCCGTATCAAGATTTTTATCTCAAGATCACGGTACCGCGCTTTCTGCTACCTACCTTGGCGCTCGAGATTCGTCCCGCGTACAGCTGGGAGACGACGCTGCGTTACTACGGACTTGGCAACTCGTCGTCGTCGCTGCCGCCTGCGGGCGCGCCCAGCAAGTACTTCGAGTACGGGCGTCTTCACCCGGAGGTCGACGTCGAGCTGCGCTGGGGATTCGTCGACCACGTCATCGGTCGAACAGGAGTTCGGTACATTCAGAATTGGTTCCAAGTGCCCGTCGACTCGAAGCTCGCGCAAGACCGGCTCACGGGGAGCGCGGAGGTGAAGGGTCTCCTCGGATCGACGGCTCCGAGCGGAGTGGCGCTGGTCGACTACGGTGTACAATTCGACAATCGCGACAACGATGTATCGACGCACGCGGGAATGTTCCACTCCCTCGACGTGCAGCTGAGCCCGGGGGGTACGTCGTGGCTCCCGTACCGCTACGTCGAGGCGACCGCCGACATGCGCTTCTACGTTCCGATATGGAAGCCCCGAATCACGCTCGCGGGGCGCGTGGTGGGCGACGTGCTCGTTGGAGATCCGCCATTTTACGCGCTCACCTGCTTCGAAGACACGTACGCCATCGGCGGGCTCAACGGAGTCCGCGGTGTCCCCGGGCAGCGCTATTACGGCAAAGTCAAGGCGCTCGGGAACCTCGAGATCCGCACGGAGCTCGCGTCGTTCCACGCCTTGCGCAAGCCAATGGTGTTCGGAGTCGTCGGCTTCCTCGACGGAGGCCGGGTCTGGGCCGATACGCGGCCGCAGCCCGAGCTCGACGGCCACGGGGTCGGGCTCAAGTACGGCGTCGGCGGCGGGCTGCGGTTGCAGTCGGGCTCGGCGTTCGTGATTCGACTCGACGTCGCCTGGTCTCCCGACGCGACGCCCGTGGGAGGGTACGTCGCTGCGGGGCAGATGTTCTGAAGCGATCCATCCGCTCCTCGACCGTGGACGAGACCCCATGTACACTCGCCACATCATGATCGGATATCGCAGCCGCACCTCGACCGCCGGGCGGAACATGGCAGGTGCGCGGGCCTTGTGGCGCGCGACCGGGATGACCGATAGCGACTTCGAGAAGCCGATCATCGCCATCGCGAACAGCTTCACACAGTTCGTCCCCGGGCACGTCCACCTGCACGACGTCGGTCAGAGCGTGAAGAAGGTGATCGACGACGCCGGCGGCTGGGGGGTCGAGTTCAACACGATCGCGGTCGACGACGGGATCGCCATGGGCCACGGCGGAATGCTGTATTCGCTTCCCAGCCGCGATCTCATCGCCGACAGCGTCGAGTACATGGTCAACGCCCACTGCGCAGACGCGCTCTTTTGCATCTCCAACTGCGACAAGATCACGCCGGGAATGCTGATCGCGGCCATGCGCCTGAACATCCCGACGATCTTCGTGTCCGGGGGGCCGATGGAGGCCGGCAAACTCGCCGGCACACGCGATCGCAACGGCAAGCCGCTCACGGTGAAGCTGGACCTCATCGATTCGATGATCGCGTCGGGCGACGCCGCGATCGGCGACGCCGAGCTCGCGCGAATCGAGGCGGCGGCGTGCCCGACTTGCGGCTCTTGCTCGGGGATGTTCACCGCAAACAGCATGAACTGCTTGAACGAGGCGATCGGTCTCGCCCTGCCGGGGAACGGAACGCTGCTGGCCACGCACGCCCTCCGCCGGGACCTCTTCGAACTCGCCGCGAAGAAGGTGGTCGACATGAGCAAGCGGCATTACCTCCATGGGGACGCGTCGGTCTTGCCGCGGAGCATCGCGACCTTCGAGGCGTTCGAGAATGCGATCGCGCTTGACATCGCGATGGGCGGCTCGACCAACACCGTTCTCCACCTGCTGGCGATCGCTCATGAAGCGGGTGTTTCGTTCACGATGGCCGACATCGATCGGATGTCGCGCAAGGTCCCCAATATCTGCAAAGTCGCCCCGTCGTCGCATTACCACGTCGAAGACGTGCATCGAGCGGGCGGAGTCTTCACGATCATGGGCGAGCTCGATCGCGCGGGCCTCATTCACCGCGGCGCGCTGACCGTGCACGCCCGGACCATGGGCGAGGCGATCGACGCCAACGACATCCGCTTGCGGTCGGCGAGCACAGAGGCGACCAGGCGGACGCTCGCGGCGCCCGGCGGCGTGCGCACGAAGGTCGCCTTCTCGCAAGACACCTACTTTCCCGCGCCCGATCTCGACGCCACGCATGGCTGCATCCGCGACGCCGCGCACGCCTATGCGAAAGACGGAGGGCTATCCGTTCTCCACGGCAACATCGCCGAGGACGGATGCATCGTGAAGACTGCTGGCGTCGACGAGTCGTGCTGGCAGTTCGAGGGTCGGGCGCGCGTCTTTCAGTCGCAGGAAGGTGCGTGCGAGGCGATCATGGGCGACCGCATCGTGCCGGGCGACGTCGTGGTCATCACGTACGAAGGTCCGCGCGGCGGACCGGGGATGCAAGAAATGCTGCATCCGACGTCCTTTCTCAAGGGGAAGGGGCTGGGCAAGGAATGCGCGCTCGTGACCGACGGCCGCTTCAGCGGCGGAACGTCCGGCCTGAGCATTGGCCACGTCTCGCCCGAGTCGGCGGAGGGTGGGGCCATCGCGTTGATCGAAGAAGGGGACCGCATTCGAATCGACATTCCCGGGCGGACGATCGCCCTGCTGGTCGAGCCCAAAGAGCTCGATCGCCGCCGCAAGGCGATGGAAGCGCGCGGTCCGGATGCGTGGCGCCCGAACCGCGATCGCTGGGTCTCGCCGACGCTGCAGGCCTACGCGCTGATGACGACGAGCGCCGCGCGCGGGGCAATTCGGGACATCTCCCAGATTCAGAGGCGCGACAAGGCACCGCGGTCCTAGGGTATTGGCGCGGTCATCGCCCCTTCCAGCTCGTCGACAATGCGCTGGGCGGCTGCCCGGCGCGCTTCGCGGTTGCCCTCATTCCGGATCGGTCTCCCGACCACGATGTAGTCGGCGCCCAGTCGAAGCGCTTCTGCCGGCGTGCAGGCGCGCTTGTGATCGTCGCCGGTCGCCCATGCCGGCCGGATACCGGGGCTCACCAGGGTGACCTTCGGGAACTCGGCTCGGAGGAGCGCGATCTCTTGCCCCGAGACGATGAACCCGTCGGTCCCCGTGGTCCTCGCCAATCGGGAGCGCCGTACCAGGTCGCTGTGGAAGTCCGCCGCGTCACCGCCCGTTTGCCTCGCGAAATCGGCTGCGTCCATGCTCGACAGAACAGGCACCCACAGAAGCTCCGGGCCGGCGTGCGAGCCACGGGCCCTGACCGCGGCGCGAATGGTCGCCGCCCCCACGCTATGGCTGAGCGTCAGGAATCGCACACCCATCTCCGCCGCGAGACGCACGACATTGCCAATCGTCGCGGGGATGTCGTCAGGGAGCTTGAGGTCGACGAAGATCGATTTGTCGCCCATATGTCCGATCAAGTCTTGTAGGCCGCCCCCCAGAAGGAGCTCGAGCCCGACTTTGTAGAACGATACGAGTCCCTCGAGCTCGTCGACGAGCCGGAGCGCCTCGGCGCGCGTGGGGACGTCGAGGGCGACGATGATCCGATCCTGCGGTTTCATGGGCGATCCCACTGTGGTGGCCACAGATACCACAGGGGACGGCAGGCTCATTGCCCCGTCGGGAGCACGGGCGCCGGCGACACGCTTGGCACGCCCAGGGCCTGGCCGAACGAAATATGAAACCCGAGCGGAGCGATGGGGATGCCCGCGGTGTCCAGCGGTCGCTCCATGGGGAACGCGATGTCGGCGCGAAACACGATGCGATCGAGCTGCGGGAAGAGGGCGCGCAATCCGACGCCGATCGACTGGTAGGGCGTGAAGGTCTCGATCCGCTGGAAGGCGTCGCCGGCGTCGAAGAAGGCGACTCCCGCGAGCTGGCAAGTCAGGATCTCGACCGGGCGGCTTCGAAGCTCCACGTTGTACGAAACGAAGTTTTGGCCGACGAAGAAGTTCGTCGGGTAGCCTCGCAGCCGGTCATCGCCTCCGAGATACGTGGTCTGGTTGAGGTAGTTGCGCCAACGGTAGAGAAGCGTCGCGTCGAGCACGACGCGACCGAGGCCCGCGATCGTCGGCGACACGAAGAAAACCGTCGGTTCGATCGCCGCGTCCGAGATGCGGTCCACTTCGCGTTCGGTCCGCGATTCGAAAGCGAGGCGGAAGAGTCCGTCGCGAACCGCCATCGTGTATTGGATGGCGCCGTAAAAGCCGACCACGTCGCGGGTCGCGCCGAGTGCGCGAAAGCTCGGATAGACCCGCAGGACGATGTCGTGCCCCAGGCGATGGTCTTCCTGCAGACCGAGGGTGTCGAAATTGATGACCCGCAAGTATCGCTCCGTGTGCGTGTGGTACTGGATCGCGGGGCCGACGCGCGTGTCGCTCACGGGGACTTGGGTGCCGACGAAGTCGGCGACGGTGCGCGGATCGGCCCCTGGAAAATCGACCCGATAAAGCTGCCGGTTGATCCCTGCCGCGAGGGTGACGTCGTGCTTCACGTCCCACCCGAACGAACGCGTCAGCTCGTAGGTCGTCACGTACTGGCGCACGCGGTATTCGTAGGGAACCGCCCGCTTGGTCGCGCTGTCGACGAATTCGCTGAGCTGCGCGTTGACGTAGCGGCGAGAGATGTAGTCCTGCCAAGCGACGCTCGCATCCCACGCCCACTCGGTGCGTCCCGAGTAGAGCGGCTGCCCGGTGACGAGCGATCCGAACGAACCCTCGAGCGCCCCGCTCCCGTGGTTGACGATCACGTCGGCCAGTGCCTGCACGGCGACGCGCGACGTCCCCAGGCGGGGCGCGACGTAGCCCAGACCGAACGTGTTGGCCAGGGGCTCGTAGATGAAGTCCGCGGCAAGGGTCTGGTGCGTTCCGAAGAAGTTTTCTTCGGAGGGCTGCGCTTCGAAGAACTCGACCCCGCCGGGCGTCAAATCGCCGCTCCAATTGAGGCGCAGGCTCCACACGTCTTTGGTGATGACCACGACGCCGACGCGATCGGGCGTGCTCCCTTTGGTGGCGACGACGAGAACGACCGACAGCTGCGGCAAGAGGCGCAGGTTGCGGAGGGTCTCGTCCACCAGAACTTGCCGGTAGGGCTCCCCCACGCGCACGAGGAGCTCGCGCTGGATCACCGACCGGCGCGAAGTGAAGTGCAGCTTGTTGACCCAGCGTGGCAGCGGATCGCGCGGCTCGATGACGTCGAGCGGAACGATTTCGATGTGTTCGATCGCCTTGCCGTCCGGCGCGGGGTCCCGCTCGACTGGCTTCGATGGCGCGCCCGCGGGGCCTCGAGACTTGCCCAGCGAAGCGAGCACCTGGTCAATCGTCTGATCTTCGTATGCGGAGTACACGAGCCCGCGCTCGGCGGGAGGCGGCGCCTGCTGCGCGGACACGATGCTCGACGCTAGGACTGCGACCAGGAATGCCGCGTGTCGGGGTAAGGAAGTCGTCATTGCAGTCGACTGTCAGCGCCGGATCGGGTGAGAGCCACCTGTCACGCGCCGCATCATAGGAGCAAGAGAAGAGGCGCGGGGCCTCCTCTCGACGCCGATCGCCGGTCGACGCCGATCGCCGGTCGACGCCGATCGCCGGTGCGGTATGCTTCTGCTCATGCGGTCTGCGCTTGTCCGTCACTCGTCCGCGGCTGTTGTCGCGGCGCTGGCCATCGCTGCGTGCGCGAAGAGCGGCGGTTCGCAATCGCCGGGCGACACGATGTCGCCGGGGGGCGGTTTCGACCTGGGCGGGAGCAGCGGGGGGGGCGGCGGAGGTGGAAGCGGCGGAACCTCCTTGCCCGGCGCAGCCGACGGCGGCGGGGGCTTTGTCATCTCCGACGCGAGCGCCGGTTCCAGCGGCGATGCGTGCCAGCACTTCGACGTGCAGTTCGTCCCCAAGATTCCGCTCGTTTTCGTTCTGGCCGACCGGTCGGGGAGCCTGTTCAACACGATATCGACCAAAGACGGAGGCACCACCAACGAGTGGATCCCGCTGCGGACGGCGACCCTCGCCGTCGTGCAGAGCCTTCAGTCGCAGGTTGCGTTCGGGTTCGGTGCCTATACGGGCGAGGCCGCGACCATGATGTGCCCCATCTTCGACGCGGCCCCGATCGCGCTCAACAACTATCCGGCGATTTCGACGCTTTACAATTCGCTCGGACAACCGATGTTTAAAGCCGAGACGCCCGCGCAGCCCAGCTTGGAGAAGGTGGCGCAGCTGCTCACGCAGGCGGTGGCCTCGCAGGCCGATGCAGGATCGGGCAGCGCCGGGCTGGGCCAGCCGGGGGGCGAGTACATTCTGTTCGTGACCGACGGGGAAACCGACTTCTGCGACGACGGCAACGCGGTGTGTCCGGCCGACGCGGTGACCGCCGAGATCGAGAAGCTCTACACGCAGGGCATTCAGACGATCATCCTGGGCATCGGCTCGACCCTGACGGGAATCTCCGGCCCCGTCCTCCAAGGGTTCGCCAATGCGGGCGCGGGGATCACGCCGCTCGCGCCCCCCAACGGTGGCGGGGGAGCGCCCCTCTTGCCGACGGACATCTATAACCAGTGCAACGGCGTTCCCGGATGGAAGGCTCTCTCGACGGGGGCTGGTCTGACGATGGGCCAGGCGCTCGGAACGTACGCCGCGCCTGACGCGGGCGTGACCAACGCGCCGCTCTACAGCCCGGACGTGACGAACGTAGCCGACCTCACGAACAAGATCGCGACCGCCCTGGCGACCGTCAAGAGCTGCTCGTTCGACTTGCAGGGCAAAATCAAAGTGGACTTGCCCAACGCCGGCAAGGGCAAAGTGAGCATCGACGGCACCGCAGTTCCCTTCGACCCCACCAACGGGTGGACCATGTCGAGCGCCACGCAGCTCGACTTCGTGGGCAGCGCCTGTCAGGCGTGGCGCGCGACGGGGAAGAACGTCACCTTCGATTTCCCCTGCGAAATCATCATCACGATTCCCAAGTGATCGGCCATCTTGCGCTCGAACCTCAGTAGGGCATTCCGGGAACGGAAAGGGGGACTTTGTACAGCCCCTGGTTGCCGCTGCTGCCCTGGGTGGTGATGTAGAGGGTCTTGTGATCGTCGCCGCCGAAGGCGACGTTGGTGACCCAACCGGATGCGGTGGGAACGCTGAGAAGCGCACCGACTTGTGCGCCCGTCGGACCGAGGACCAGGACGTTGGCCGTGCCGATGACCGCGCCGTACAGGTTTCCCGCGCAATCGAGCGCCATCCCGTCGACGTTCAACGTCGCGTTCGGGGCGAGCGCGAACGCCGACCCCGGCCCGGTGCTGCCGTCGGGCATCACGGCGTATTTCTGGATTCCGTTGTTCGACGACACGAAAAGCGTGCTCTCGTCGAGCGAAAGGGTCACCCCGTTCGGCTGGCCCAGCATGGCGTCGACCACGGAGAGCGTGCTCGTGGTCTGCGAATACCGATAGACGCGCGTCGCGGTCTGCGGAGCCGGGCTAGGCGCCTGGAAATTGGGATCGGAAAAGTAGATGGTCCCGTCGCTTCGAATCGCCAGATCGTTGGGTGAATTGAAGCGACTGCCCATGTAGCTCGACGCGATCGACGGAAGGACGCGCATGCCCGTCGACAAATCGAAGCGGGAGATCGAGCCGTCCTCGTGAACGGCGCCGAAGAGAACCCCGTTCTTGTCCACAGCGAGCCCGTTCGAGCCCGAGTCGGCGACGGCGACGGTGACGGCTCCAGAGCTCGTGACTTTGAGGATGCGCGAGGGCGGCGGATTGGGATTGCCGGGGTACTCCGACACGTACAACGCGTCGCCAATCCACACCGGACCTTCGAGGCTGGTGAAGTTGTAGAGGGTGTTGTTGAACGTGTCGCTCGGCGGTACGCCGGCCACCTTGACGGCGGTCGCCCCCGCAGGAATCGGAGGGCCGAAAGGCCCCGCCGGGCAAGTCCACCCGGACGTTCCTCCCTCCCCGGAGGCCGACGCCGCATCGTGACCGCCGTCCCCGGTGCCCGGCCGCCCGCCGCTCGAGCTCGACCCGCCGGAGTCGGCCCCAGGGACCGACGCGTCCAGGCCCGATCCCGAGCCCGACGAGCTGCCGGCGCCGCTGCCATTTCCGTTGCTTCCGCTTCCGCCGCTGCTGCTCCCGCTCCCCCCGTTGGACGAGCCCGACGACCCGGAGGAAGTCGCCCCCTCCACGCCGCCCGCGTCGCCGTCAGGTTGCCCTTGCCCGGCCGTGGCGCAGGCGCCGACCGATGGGCCCGTCATTGCAGATATAATTCCGATCGCGACCTTCCGACGAACGTAAGCAGCCATGTTGTGGGCGGCGGATGCTATCACGCTGCCCCCAGCATGCGCGCCCCCGCGCTCCCCGAACTCGCGCTCGTGGTCCTCTTGTGCGTGGCCAGCGGCGACCTCGAATGCGGCTCGTCGCTCACGGCTCCGCAGCGCCGCGGTCAAGCGCTGTACGCACGCATGTGCGTCGTCTGCCACGGACGGGAAGGTGCAGGATACGCGGCCGATCAAGCGCCCGCCCTCGCGCACCCCGATTTCCTCGCGTCCGTCACCGACGACTACCTTCGAACGGCGATCGCCGCCGGGCGACGGGACACGACGATGTCGGCGTGGTCCACGGCGCGGGGCGGTCCCCTCGCGGCGGAAGACATCGACGCGATCGTCGCCTTCCTCCGAAGCTGGCAGCAAGGCCCGCCCGCGGTGCTCGATGAGCGTCCGGCGTCGGGCGACGTCGCGCGTGGTGGCGCGATCTTCGAGCGTGAGTGTGCGCGGTGCCACGGGGCGCGCGGCACGGGCGGACCGGATGTCCACATCGGCAATCCCGACCTATTGGCGAGCGCGAGCAACGGCTTTCTCCGCTATGCCGTTCGCCGGGGCCGTCGCGGTACGGCCATGCCGGGCTTCGAGCCCAAGATCGGCGAAGCCGGCGTGGAGGACGTCCTCACGCAGCTGAGGAGCTGGCAGTCGAGCTCCGCAGGGGCTCCCTCCCGGCCTGCCGCGCCGGCGACGATTCCGCTCGGGCCGGTCCCCCTGCATCCGCACGGGCCGGAGCCGCTCGGGTTCCACGCCTACCCGGCGATGACCTCCGTCGACCTCGTGAAAGCGGAGCTCGACCGCGGAGCGCGCATTGGCCTGCTCGACGCGCGCGCTCCTTCGGACTACCTCACGGGGCATATCGCGGGCGCCGTGAGCGTACCGTTCTACGATCCGGATCCCTACCTTGCGTCGCTCCCGAAATATGCGTGGCTCGTCTGTTACTGCGCGTGCCCTCACGCCGAGTCCGGCCAGCTCGCCCGCAAGCTTGCGACCAACGGCTTCACCAAAGTCACCGTCCTCGACGAGGGATTCAACGTCTGGCGGACCAGGAGCTATCCGACGCGCGAAGGGCCCGATCCATGAAGCCATTGCATCTTCGCGGCCCGGTGACCGTCCAACCGACATGACCAGGAAATCGCCGATGATCGGACCTTCTCGTATGCTCGTGGTGTTCGCCGCGCTCTGCGCCACGCCTATCGCCGGCTGTTACCTGGAGGCCCGCACGGTGCCCGCCGCGGACGAGACGACCTACGAAGTGGCGCCCCCCCCGCCGCCGGTCGCCGAAGTCGAGGTGGTTCCGGCGCCGCCTGGGCCCGAGTACATCTGGGTGGCCGGGTACCACCGCTGGAACGGTCGTCACTACGTCTGGATTCGCGGACGCTACGAGCGCCGTCCGCATAGGCGAGCACACTGGGCCCCTGCCCATTGGGAGGTGCGCGGCCGAGGCCACGTGTGGGTCGAGGGGCGGTGGGAATAGGCCCATGGTCCGTCCCCGGAGCTTCTGTGTCCTCACGGTGCTCGTTCTCGGGTTTGCCGCGGCGGCTGTCGCGTGTTCCGGCGACGCGCGATTCACCACGCGATTCGCGTCGGATTTCGTCCCCGGGGAGCACGTGGTGTCGGTGCTCGGCGTCTACCGCGATGGCCGGATGAGCAGCGAGGCCTGGGGGGCCATCGGTCCGCGGATCTCCGCGGCGCTCGGCGCGCACGAGTGCAACGTCGCCTACGCGGAGCCGCTCGTGTCCAAGAATGGCCCCCTCTGGTCGGCGATCGACGACTACGCGCGGGCGAACGGGCCGACCGACGACTTGCTGGGCCAGCTCGCGCCCGCCGCGCAAGGAGACCTCATTCTGGTGCTCACGCTCGCCGGGAAGGTGCCTGTGCGCGCAGCGGCCGCGTCGTTGGCAGAGGAGTCGTCGGCATCGGCGCGCGCTGGCGGAGGCCGTGGGGGCATGGGTGGCGGCAGGGCCATGGGCGGGGCGCCGCCGGCGGGGCCGGTCCGAAGGGAAAGCCCCGACACGAATGCGCTCGACCTTTCCGCGTCGCTCTACTCCATCGCTCGGGGCCGCTCGGTTGCGCTGGTCGCGATGGAGTACTCCGGTGCCAGCGCCGATGAGGCCGTCGCGCTTTTCTCTTCGAAGCTTGCGAAGGAGCTTCGGTCGGCGACGTGCGCCGGGTGGACGTGGGACGACAAGGTTGACGCCGGACGTATTCGTGAGATGGTCGACCGATAGCCCCTCGCGCTCCGCAGTCTGCGCAGGGCCTGAAAGCCGATCCGCCTCCAACAGAACGTCGACCGGAGCCACGAGTCTTGGTGCGCATTATTCACACTTATTCCACAATGGGGGGTGGCCGTACTCGGGCTTCCAACCTATACCTAGCGGCCAAGCTCTCCCGGCATTGTCGCGAATCGGGGACAGGAACAACGCCATGACGGCACGTCTGCCTTTGCCTTGGATGTTAGGTTCATCCGACGACCCCAACGCCTCGCCGTCGGTGCGGGCGCAAACCGCCGTCGTGCGATCGCTCGCCGACGCGCTGGAGCAGCTTGCGCCATCCAGCGACTCGGCCGTCTCCATCCGTCAGCAGCTCGCGGAGGAGCTGGCCCGCCTCGGGTATTGCATCCAGGAATCGGCGGCGCTCCCGGCGATCACGGAGTAGGGTATCGACCCACCACGGTCATGGCCCTTCGGCCCGGCGCTAGAGGATCGTCGCACGTGCCCCTACGATCCAGCCCACTTTCCTACGGGGCCCTGGGGCGCGTCAGGGATCGGGCGGGGGATTCGACTCGAGCTCCTGGACCTCGTCGAACGTGAGCGCTCTCCCGTAGATGGCGACATCGTCGATGTCGCCGATGATGAAGCGCTTGTCGTACCCGGGCGGCTGCAAAGCACCCGACCACGTGCCCATGTATAGCGCGTTCGTGCCCGGCAGAATCGGTGGAACGCCGCCTTTCGTCTCTCTCAACACTCCGTTGACGTAGAGCGAGAGCGTGTGCGCATTCCCATCGACTATGGACACAATATGGAGCCACTGGTTGGGAATCACGCAGGCACATCGGTCGAGCTCGTAGCCTCCGTCCACGCCGTGCCAGTAGGCGAAGTGTGTGGCTGTTCCGCCGTCCCAGGGCTCGAGGTTGACCTGCCACCCCCCGTCGCGAAGCACTTCGGTGCTGAGAAACGACCCGTAGGCGAACTGCAGAGAAACGCCGGGGGCAAGCGCCATTCCGAATGGCGGCCCGGAAGCCGTGCGGAGCCACATGGACACGCTGAAGCTCGGTGGTGCATCGGGGAAGTTGTCGACGATGATGTAGTCGCCCCAATTGAAATGCAGAGCTCCCCCGAACTTGCCGCCGTCGAACAGCCACGTGCTGCCGTCGAGGGCGTTGAGCGTGCCGTAGCGTTTCTGTCCCGACGAATCGTTGATGAAAGAGCCGCCGTCCTCGTCGAACCGGTAATGCGCCAATAGCCCGACTGCGAGCGAGCTCTGGACCCCGCTGTCGGTGGCGTCGGCGGCTTCGGTGGCGCCGTCGGCATCGTCGGTGACGCCTGCATCGATGGGGACGGTGGCGTCGATGGGGACGGTGGCATCGACGACGGGAGCCAAGGCCACCGTCGCGTCGAGACGGTGGGTATCGCAGGCGGCGAACGCCGGCGCCGCAAGCATCACAAGCATCACACGGGTGTCTTTCATAGCCACCCCACGACCGACAGGGTCCCGGCGAGCGACGGCTGGTCGATCGACGGCCCGTCGGCATAGTTGAAGCCCGTCACCAGATACGGGCGGGTAAAGAATGCGTGCGCCTCGAACGAGAGATCGAAGCGCTCGCTGAGGCGCAGCGCAACTCCGGTCCCCGCGTCGAGCGCGAGGGCCCAGTAGGAGCTCGACACCCCCGCGAACCCTGGATTTCCCTGTCCATCGACGGAGGCAAAGAGCGGTCCCGCGCCGATCGAAACGACGGGGCTGAGCCAGAAATCAGGCCAGGGCGTCGCAGCCAATTCCAGCAGGCCAATCTGTTGGCTGATCGTCGCGCTGCCCGAGGGGGCATCGACGCGCGGCTCGGTGCCCAGTCCTGCGAAAGTCGCTCGAAGCTGGAACGTACGGCCCAAGAGCAGCCGAATGCGAATCAGCGCCAGCAGAGCGGCATCGATTCGGGAGAAGCCGATCAGCCCTGCGGTTCCCGCGTCGAACCCCCAGGTGGACTCGCGCCGAAGCTCGAGGTCGCTGGCCGCCCACGTCGACGCCTTTTCCGTAGCGAACTTGATCGCAGGGGAAGGGGGCGCAGCCTCGGGCGTACGATGCGACCGCATCAGGAGCTCCACGAGGCTCGCGCGGAGCAACTCGACCGCGCGTACGGCGAGGACCTGCGCGACCTGCGACGACTGCGCCTCGATCTTGGTATGCCGCACGACGGTCTTGTTGGTCAGCCGATCGATGACCCGCAGCTCCGCGGCCTGCTCGTCGGCGTCGACCAAGAGCTCGATGCTCACGAAGTTGGGATCTTGCTCACCGGACTTGGTCAGCTCCGTGTCGGGAGAGTCCACGATGGCCACGTGGAAGCCTTCGGCGGTCAGCTCGCCTTCGATTCGATTCATGGCCTCTTTGGCCGACGCCGTGGAGGAGTTCGACCGGACGAGAAACACACGCGGAGAATCCGCGAAAGCGCTGCGGCCAAACGCCCCCGACGCAACGACTGCGAAGGCGAACACCAGGCGTCGCGCGGCGGTCACCTTCCGAGTGTTAGCGCATGTGCGGTCCGAGCGTACGTTCCACTCGGAAAGCGACGCACGTATGCCTCGGCGAGGGGCCGAGCGGCATCGTTCCCGTCGATCTGCTGCACCAGCAGCATCTTTCGTCCCAGCGCTTCCGATGCATAGACGCCGTCGGGCGCTTCCATCAGGTAGGTCTCGAACCAGGAGAGCGCGCCCCGCCCGTCTTGCTGCGCATCGGCCAGCCTTCCGAGAGAGAACGCCGCGACGTGAGCGCGCTCGGACGCCGGAAACCGCCGGCGCTGCGAGAGAAAGGCGCCCCGCGCCACTTCATACTGGCGGGTGTAACGAGCCGCGTCCGCGAGCGCGGCCAGATCTTCGCTGCCGCTCGACGAGAACGCTGCGTCGAGGCCGATGTGCAGCGCCTCGTCGACGATCGCCGAGAACTTGCCGTCGGCGAGCTCCGCCGACCAGTGGTGATCGAGCGCGGACACCGTGGGAGCCACCGACCGGTGCTTGGCGCGTCGTGGAGCCGATACGTCGACCGATGGTTCCGCCGTCGCCATCGATTCCGGCTCCAGATCGCGGCTCGGCTCCGCCGGCTCCTTCTTTCCCTCCGGCTCGGGGGAGGCGAGGTCGCGAATGAGCACGTCACGCGCCCGCACGGTCAGCCATTGGCCGGCGCGAAGGGCGACCGGCTTGTCGAACACAGGCCCGCTCACCGTCACTGCGCCGTTCTCGAGCCGCACGTCCAGTCGGCTCTCGTCGCCGACCCAAGAAATGCCGAACGCAGTTCCGGTGACATTCACCACGAAAGGCCCCGCCTCGAAGCTCCAGTGGGTCGCGACCGCATGGGTGATGTAGGCATGCGCATGGCCCTCGTCGACGGTCACCTGCGCGCCATGCTCGTCGACCGAGCGGACGTGAACCCGCGCCGCCTCCGCGAGCGCGACCTCGCTGCCGTCCGAGAATCGCACCACGGGACGGTTGGACGGCCCCGCCTCCACGTACCCGCCGGCGCGCAAGTCTGCGCCCTCGACCCGATACGACAGCGGCTCGACGCGCCCGTGATGGCGCGAAACCCCAATGGCCACGATCGCGGCGCACGCACCCGCCGCCGCGACCACCCACGTCGATCGGCGAAGCGCTCGACTCTGGCGGCGGTCCGCCATCTTCGACCGAACCGCGCTCAAGATCGCCTCGCGCTGCCGGTCGGACAGATGACCCAAATGCTGCCGAGCGAGCTCCGCGGCATCGGCGGCGCGCGGGCTCAATCCTTCGGCGAGTGCCTCAGGATGCCTCATGTTCCCCTCGGCTATTCTTATCATAAGACCTCTTGCTATAGGCGGCGAGACTCGGATCTTGCTCCATCTCTTCCGAGACCACGCGCGTGGCATGGGCGAGGCGACGCTTGACGGTCGCCAGCGACAGGCCCAGCGCTTCGGCGACCTCATCGAGCGTCAGATGCTCGATGTGTCGGAGCACGAATGCCGTGCGCTCTTGCACGCTCAAGTGGTCGAGGATCACGTAGAGTCGCCGAACGGCCTGACGGGACTCGGCGTCGAGCGCTTCGACCGCGGGCTCCGGGAGCCCGTCGAAGGTCGAGACCGAAAAGAGGCGCCGCACGCGGCGTCGTCGAAGCTCCCACTTGAGGGTGCGAATCGCGACCGAAAAAATGAAGCTTCTAAGCGCATGTCGATTGCGTAGCCCCCGCACCTTGGCGAACACCTGAAGAAAAACTTCCTGCGTGAGATCGTCTGCCCCTCCCGAGGCGCCCAGGGCGCGCTGCAGGAACCGGAATACCATGGAGGCGTGCTTGTCGTACGTCGCGGTTGCCGCCCAGAGCTCGCCCGCAATCAGGGCGTCGGCGAGCTCGGCATCCTCCGGGTGGGCCTCCGGACCCCGAGGGGCGATGCGCAGTTGGGGGGTTCGTCGAAGGGCGGACATCGTTGGCTTGCCTCAGTACAGTGGTCTTGACGGCGAATTCTGGCTCACCGCGGGCTGAAAAGAACGCGCGAACCACCGCTTCGACCGGCGATTTCGCGAGGCGAGCCTTGGCATGCTTTCTGACCCGAGGCCTCCCCAGCGCTCGCCGCAGTCGCTGGATTCCGGCCACGCTGGACGAGCCGTCCGGTGCGATTCTGTTGCGTCGGGGGTCTCGGCTCTCCTACATTCCCCGCAATTCTTCTGGAGGCATGACGATGTCGCTTCGACGTTCCTTAGGTTTGCTTTCGTTGCCGATGCTCTCGACGGCCACGGCCCTCGCTCTTGGGATGCCGTCTTGCAGCTCCGACGACACCGCGCCCTACGCGGGACCGGATGCGGCCGGGAGCGGGGGAGACGGGTCGGCATCGGGAATCGATGGCGGCGGCAAGGAGGGCGGCAAGGCCGACGCGACCACGGGAGCCGGCGCAGGCGACGGCGGGGCTGGGGCGGAGACCGCCACGACGAGTGATGGCGGGGGCTCTGGCGACGATGGCTCCGCGACCGCGGACGCCGGGTTGCAAGGGGTCGACGTGGTCGTGCCGCCTCCTGTGCTTTGCCCCGTCGAGACGCCACTGATGACCAACATCGTCGACTTCACTCCGCGAGGACCCAACGCGGCGACGGACGGCTATTCGTGGGGCAGCTTCGGCACGGATTTTTCCGGCTACACCTACTATTACAACCAAGCCTACATCAAGTCCGACGTGACGACGGGCGTCTGGCATATGACCGGTAACGTCCTCGACTACTCGGGCTTCGGCCTCGGCTTCAACTGCATGATCGACGCATCGGCGTATGCCGGCGTCGAGTTCACGATCCAGGGCAATGCCGGCATCCCGAGCCAGCTGACGTTCAGTGTCACCACCGCTGCCGACGACGTCGCCGATCCGAACAACCCGAGCTACGCCCGGTGCGTCCCGGTCTCGAACCCGTACGACGGAACGTGCGCGGAGCCGCGGGTCATCATCGATGTGACCTCCACCCTGACCACCGTTTCGCTGCGCTGGAAAGACCTCTTGGCCGGCCGACCCTCTCCGGTGAACCCGGCGGAGATCACGCGCCTGACCTGGGCGTTCGCGTGGCCGTACACGTCCCCCGACGGCTCCGTCGGCTATCCGATCGACGTTACCATCGGCCACGTAGCGTTCATCCGCGACTCGTCCGCCTCCGGCGACGCTTCCAGCGATGGGGCCAGCACCGACGGCTCGGCCGACACCACGTCGTCGGATGCCTCGCCGGACGGAGCCTCGAGCACCGACGGATCCTCCGCGGATGGATCCTCGGCCGACGCGACTCCGGCTGCCGACGCACCCTCCGAATAGAGCCCTGCCGTCACTCGGCGACTGGCACGTAGTCGAACCAGTCGAAATCCGCGGGAACCGTGGAGCGACGGCCGTTTCCCGTCGCGTACAGACCGATGCGCGTGCCTGTGAAGTAAAGATGCCCGGACGCGCCGACTTTCTCTGCGCAGATCGCCCTGGTCGGGAGCGATCCGAGGGGCTGCAGGTGGCCGCGCTCCCCCGCGAAGAAGAGGTAGCGGTCCTCGCTCGCGCGAACCTCGAGCTCGAGCGGGCCTTGTCCCACCGAGCACCGCTGGACCACGCGCGACTGCCCGCGGACTCGCCGGCGCAGGACGGCTTGGCGGCCGGATGGGCCGAGCTGAATCGCGATGTCGTACCGGAAATCTTCGTTGGATCGCACGGTCAGCCCGGCCTCTTCGTTGGCGCGGCGCGGAGCGAACTCCAGCGCCGCCCGACACCGCACGCGGAAGTGTTGCTGGCTGCGGACGACGAGCGCGGGGGAGTCGACGTCGTCCAATGTGATCGCCGATCCGCGTAGCCGCAGGTGCCCGGGTCGCTCTCGGAGCGACCAATCGCGAGCGTGGGGATTGCGAAGGAAATTCCATACGAACGAGAGCTCGCTTCGGTCGAAGTCGTCGCGTTTGGGCGGCGCGGCGGCGGGCCTCGAAGAAAGCGCCGGAGCGATCGTCTCGAGCTCGATTCGGCCCCGGTTGCCGATGATCGGCCACCCGTCGCGCGTCCAGGTCACGGGCGCCAAGAACGTCTCCCTCCCGAGGAGGTGATACCGCCCCGCCCGTGGGCGAATGCCGAGCAGGACCGCCCACCAGGTTCCGTCCGCCAGCTCCACCAGGTCCGCGTGGCCGGTGGCCTGAATGGGGTCCCTCCGGCGGTCTCGATGCGAGACGATCGGGTTTCCCGGATAAGCCTCGAAGGGCCCGAACGGCGTGGAGCTGCGCGCGATGACTTCGGAGTGGTCGTATGCGGTCCCGCCTTCCGCGGCCATCAAGTAATAGGTCGTCCCTACCTTGTAGAGGTGCGCGCCCTCGGTCCAGATCCCCCCCGTGCCGCCCCAGATGGGCTTCGGCTCGCTGACGAACGCTCCCGCGTCGACGTCGATCTTCGCCTGATAGATGAGCGGGTGATCGAAGTCGGGTCCCTTGCCGTCGCGCGTGTAGTAGACCGCGTCGCCGTCGAAAAAAAACGACGGGTCGATGCCGTCGTCATCGAGCCAGATCGGGTCGGACCAGGGGCCCTCCGGTCGCTTGGCCGTCACGTAGAAGTGGCCCCCGCCGCCGACGTTGGTCGTCACCATGTAGAATCGACCGCGCCGATGACGCAGCGTGGGCGCGTAGATGCCGCCCGAGCTCCGCATGCCGCGAAGATCGAGCTGGCTGGGGCGCGTGAGCACGTGGCCCACCTGCCGCCAGTGGACCAGATCGCGGCTGTGGAAGATCGGGACGCCGGGGAAGTATTCGAAGCTACTCGTGACCAGGTAGAAGTCGTCGCCGACGCGGCAGATGCTCGGGTCGGGATGAAACCCGGGGATCACCGGGTTCCGGAAGGTGCGCGCCTTGGGGGGAGCGGCGGGAACGGTCTTCATGCGGGCGGCCTCGGAGCGGATGGGTAGCGCCTCGGGTCACCCGGGCGCGATCGCAATCGTCGAGCGGCTGTGCCTCGGCGACAAGGCCGAGCTTTCCGGCGCCCTCCCGTGCTGAAGAAACCGGCCGTACGGCCGTTCCCATGCGTAAGCCGCGTGGAGATCATCGAGAGCGCCCCGCCAGCGGACCGACCCCGCCGCATCCTGATCGTCGACGACGATGCCGGCCGTCGGGAGCTCTTCGCCAAGGTGCTCGGTCACGAGGGCTACGAAATCGACCTCCTGCCCGACGGCTCGGAGCTCATCGCCCACGTCCGCGCGCGCCCCCCCGATCTCGTTCTGCTCGACATCATGCTGCCTGAGGTCTCCGGCTTCGAGCTCTGCGGCGACCTTCGCATGATGGACGACACGCGGCTGACTCCGATCATCCTCATTACCTCCATGTACCAAGACGAGGAGAGCGCCGTCCGGGGCTTGCTGTCGGGCGCCGACGACTATGTCGTCACTCCCTCCCGTCTCGACGAGCTGCGCGCGCGTGTCCGGGTGCAACTGCGAAACCGCCGCGACCGGGAGATGCTTCAGTGGGCCAAGGCCCAGCGCGCGACGCTCAAGACGGCTGCGATGAGCGACGCCCTGACCGGGCTCGCGAACCGGCGCGCCGCCGACGAAGTGCTCGAGCCCGCCCTCGACGGCGGTGAAGCGCTGCTCGCCGTCCTCATCGACATCGATCACTTCAAGCTGATCAACGACACGTACGGGCACGTGATGGGCGATCAAATCCTCATGCAGGTCGCGCGCGCGATCAAGTCGTGCACCCGATCGGGGGACGTCGCGGCTCGCTACGGCGGCGAGGAGTTCCTGGTGATCGTCCGCGGCGCGTCGCTCGACGTCGCCGCGCGGATCGGGGAGCGCTATCGAAATGCCGTTCGACAGATCGAGCTCCCCGCTCTGCCCGGCGCCGTCTCCGGGGGCGCATCGCCGGGTCCCGCGCGCAGGCGGGTCACGGTCAGTGTCGGCGTCGCGGGAACCACGGGGGGGGGCGTGGCGGGTCGGAAGGCCGTCCTCGCGGCGGCAGACGCGTCGCTCTACGAAGCAAAGCTCGCCGGGCGCGACCGCGTGGTCGTTTATGCGTGCCCCGTGACGGGCGCGCCCGAAGGGCCGGCACGCTCGAGTGGCACTTTGGCACCGCCCGTGCTCCTGGATTCGGTGGCGGGAGCGCTCGCCGGGCCGGGAGGGTCGCGATGATCGCCGCGGGACCGACCCAGCTCACGCTGCTGGAGCAGCTTGAGCGTGACCTCGCGCGGGGCACGAGCGACCTCCCCACGCTTCCCAGGAGCGTGACCGAGGCGCTTCGCCTCGCGCGTACCCCGGGGCTCGACTTCGCCGAAGTAGAACGGGTCGCGGCGAGCGATCCCCCGCTGTCGGCGCGGGTCGTCTCGGTCGCCAACTCCGCCTTGTACGCGCGCGCGGGGATGCCGCGGATCGCGTCGGTCAAGCGCGCGGCCGTTCGCCTCGGAACGCAGGCGACGCGCGACGTTCTCTTCCAAGTCGCGTATGCGTCGATGTTCGTGGACGCGCCGCGCTTCCGGGACCTCGTGGAGTCGACGTTCCAACACGGCGTCCGCGTGGCACGCTGCGCCCGATTGCTCGCCCGGGACCAAGGGCTCGACGCCGATATCGCGTTTCTATCCGGCCTGCTCCACGACATCGGCCGCGCCCGCTGCTGGAAGCTGCTCGCCAAGAACCGCGGTACCATCGACCTCGCGGCCGCGGCCACTGCGGTCGACGTGGTGCACACGATCGCGGGGGCGGAGCTCGCCTCCGCGTGGCATCTCCCGGAGGAGGTCGTGGAAGCCTGTCGATGGCATCACGACCCGGCCGGGCGGTCGCATGCGATGCTCGTGGCCGCGGCAGACGCCGTGGCTCGGCTCGACGAAGGGCGCGGCAGCCAGGAGGAGGCGATCGCGCGGCTGGTCGACGCCAAGGTGCTGCCGGAGCGTGCCGACGAGCTGGTCGTGCGCGCGCTGAAAGAGACGCGAACGCTGGACGCCTCGTAGATTCGGCGGGCGGGGCGGCCCGGGCGCGCTACGGCGTGAAGTAGATGTTTGAGATGCAGAAGTTGAACGTCTCGTCCGCCGCGTCGGGGCCGGGCCCGTTCACCTGCCACTTCATGCCGATGAGCTGGTTGGTCTTCAAGGCTCCAAAAGGCTGGCCCCAACCCCCCTGGGTGAGATCGCTCCACACGAACTTCACTTTGGTCCACGTGCCGGGCGTGAAAGGGACATCCGAGCCGAAATCGTCGTAGCAACCACCCGCGTCGGCCAGCGCGCAAGCCGGTATGGGGCGCACGCAGTGATCCGCGGTCTGCGTATCCGGCATATCGAAGTGAATCGACGGGGGTGGACCGGAGTCCGACGGGTCCACGTTGATGTAGAAGCTGACGCCGCTGTAGTGGCTGGCGTCGAAGGGCACCGGGGGATCGCCCGTGGGGCAGGTTGGGTCCATGGGCGAGTCTTGCGGCGCGTAGACGATGCTCATCCCGAGACCCGCGTAGTTCACGACTTCACCGCCGAAGCATATTTCGTTAGTGATTTTCGAGCCATCCGCGTTGGTGACGGGGGGGGTGACCGCGGTGTCTACGAGCTGCGACGGGCCAGTGACCAGACTCCGCATAAAGAGGTAGTTTGAGGCGGGGATGTCCGAATACGTGTAATACGACCCCGCGGTCTCGCCCGCAGGTACCTGGAGTGCGATCTGCGTGCCTTTGGTTGCGGTCATGTTGTCGACCAGGAGGCCGAGAACCCCGCCGTCGGCGGGCGCGTCGGACACGCCGGTGTCGTGCACGCCGCCGCTGCTGCCGCCGCCACCTTCTTTGCCGCTGCCGTTCCCTTCGCCGTTCTTGCCGCCGTCCGGGGTGGGGGTAGTCGCATTGTCCGAGGAACAGGCCGCCACCCACGCGGACGCCGTCGTGACAGCCAGCAGGGCAAGGGCAAGGGGGAACTTGTTCGACATGCGCAGGCTCCGGGGGTTCACGATGCGCGAGTCTACTGGACGTGGCGAATGAGGGCACGCGCATCTTCGCGCGGCCGCGACGCAGACTGGTCGACGCCCGTGTCTGCGACCCGCGACGACGGCCGGCGATTTGGCACGCAACCTGGGTCTTTACTCGGCCGACAGGGGCGGTAGAAGGTTGACCGGCGAGGGGGGACCGCGCGCGGCAACCCTCTTCTTCGAGGTGGGTCATGGTGTCGATTGCTCGTTGCTCGCGTGTTCCTTTTGCTTGCCTGTACGTGTCGCTCGGCCTGTTGGCCGCGTGCGGGGGGCCGGACTTCACAGCAGGTGGGGTGCAGCATTCGCCAGCGGGTGGGGAGGGGGGCAGCGGCCGCGACGACACGCCAATCATTCTGCCGAACCCTGGGTCGACGACGCATGGCGAGGACGGAGGCGGGGATGCAACGGTGGACGGTGCCCGCGGCGATGCGACATCGGACGGGACCCGAGGCGATGCGGCCGAGGGAGGCGCCCCGTTGGACGCGACGCTCAAGGGGGCGCCCGGGACGGTGACGACGACTGCGGAGGGTGGAAAAGGCGCGGACGCGGCCGAGACGGACGCGACCGGCGAGTCGGCGTCGCCTGTGACTCCTGCAACGACTGCCGATGCGGGGTGTCCGGCGGGCTATGTGTCCTGCAACGGCGGCTGCGTCCAGCTCTCGAGCGACGCGCACCACTGCGGAGCGTGCGGAAACGATTGTTCCCTGCTGCCGAACGTGAGTGCCGCGGGTTTGGGGTGCAAGGCGGGGCACTGCGCGTACCAGTGCGCGGGGGACTACGCCGACTGCGCGGACTCCGGAACCGGATGCGCGATGTCATTGCAGTCGACTTCTCACTGCGGGGCATGCGGATCGAGCTGCGGGAACGCCGCGCCAGCGTGTGCTTCGACAGACGCGGGGGGCTTCGCTTGCACGCTGGTGTGCCCTTCGGCGACGACGAACTGCACCGGGACGTGCGCGGACCTAACGAGCGACCGCAAGAATTGCGGCGGCTGCGGGATGGCGTGCGCCCCGGGCACGCGCTGCACCGGTAGCCACTGCGTGTGCGACACGACGAGTGGGTGCAATGGATGCTGCAGCAGTGCGACGGCCTGCGAGCCGTACGCGAGCGAGAGCAGCACTAGCTGCGGAACGGCGGGGAGTGCGTGCGCGCCGTGCACGGGCGGCGAGAAGTGCGATACGAGCAGCGGGAAGTGCGGATGCTCGGGTGGGCAAGCCCTTTGCGGGACCACGTGCGTGAACGAACAGACGGACCCGGCGAACTGCGGCGCGTGCGGCAACCAGTGCGGTCCCGGGTTGAGTTGCTCGGCGGGCCGTTGCGTGTGCGACGCGACGAGCGGGTGCAGTGGGTGTTGCAGCAGCGCGACGACGTGCGAGCCCTATACGAGTCAGAGCAGCGCGAGCTGCGGTACGGGGGGACGGGCGTGCGCGGCGTGCACCGGCGGGCAGAAATGCGATACGAGCAGCGGGCAATGCATTTGTCCCAGTGGGCAAACGCTCTGCGGGGGTACGTGCGTCAACGAGCAGACGGACCCGGCGAACTGCGGCGCGTGTGGCGTCGCGTGTCCGATCTCGTGCAATAGCGGATCTTGTCTGAAGGCTGTATCGATCGCGACGTCCGGCGTGAGCGCGACGACGTGCGCGGTGCTTTCGGACGGCACGGTGCGGTGCTGGGGCCTGAATTCGTTTGGACAGGTTGGAAACGGCCTGGCGACCCTCGGTTCGCCCTCTGAAGGTGTTCCCACTCCTAGGGCTGTTCTCAACTTAAGCAACGTCACGATGGCCTCGGAGGGCTTCGTTCACGGCTGCGGCCTCGTTTCTGGTGGCACGGTGGCCTGCTGGGGAGACAACGGCAGTGGCGAGCTCGGAAACGGCGGTTCTTGTACGACGACGCCCTGTCCCTCTGCCGCAGGGGCCGTGACCGGTCTGACCAACGCCCTGGCCATATCGGCCAACGGCAACGGGCTCTTTGGACACTTCACCTGCGCCCTCGTCTCCGGAGGACTCGTCTACTGCTGGGGATCGGGCGGCGAAGGGCAGCTGGGCAACAGTTCCACCGCAACCTTTCTCAACCCGACGCCGACGCAGGCTCACATTTCTCAGGTTTCAGCGATTGCCACGTATTCGCTTGGCGCGTGCGCGCTCGTGTCAGGGGGTACGGTCTCCTGCTGGGGCTCAGCCGACCCGACGGTGGTCAGTCCGGGCCCCAACGCGGCTCAGCAAGCAACACCCACACAAGTTCCCGGATTGACGGGTGCAACCGCCATCTCGGCGGGCGCCGGCACGGCCTGCGCGTTGCTCGCTGGGGGTAGTGTTGAATGTTGGGGAGCCAACGCGGACGGCGAGGTCGGTAATGGCGTATCATCGACAACCACTGCCAGCCCCACGCCGGTTGTCGGACTTGAAGGCCTTACGGTTAGGGCCGTCTCCGTAGGAGGCGCGCATACGTGCGCGCTGATCTCGGACGGCACAGTCCGTTGCTGGGGGCTCAATTATTCTGGGCAGGTGGGCAACGGAACTGTGAGCCTCGCGCCGTCCACCGACATCCTAACGCCCGCCAAGGTCGTCGGCTTGAACAACGTCGTTCAAATCGCTACAGGCAGTAGCTTCACGTGCGCGCTGCTATCGAACGGTGCAGTCGAGTGTTGGGGCGATAACCAGTTCGACCAACTCGGAACCGGTTCAACGAGCCTCAACCCGCAGCCGATTCCAGGACTTGTTCAGTGGTAATTGCGATATTTCGGAGTTGAGCAAGAGAGCCGTCGACAAACATGAACGAGCGATAAGCCTACGGCTTGTAGAAATTGCCGCTCATCGTGAGCGCCGTGAGTAGCCCGACGGTCGCATTATAGTACGTATAGTAGCTATTCTTCATCGCAACCAGGTTTGGCGTGCCACGGTTGATGCCGTCGAGTACGAACTGCCAGCCCGCGTTGACGAATGCACTGTTGCTTCCGGCAAGAGCGCCAACGGCCGCGGTACCAACGAGCGACATCGAGTTTGGTCCGGCTGCCGGCGTGCAGGACGTGCAAGGGGCACCCGCCGTCGTGTATTCGTCGAACATGTTGCCGATGCCCCCGGCGCTCTGGCCGACGAAGAACGAGTTGATCGCGGTCAGATGGCTCGCGGCTGCGGTGTTGCCCCAGCAGTAGTCCACGCCGACGCGCCAGGGCACGCGGTGTGCGTCGTACTGATAGTCGGTCGCGTTGGGATAGCCGCCCCCGCCAGCGGTGGTGCAGTTGTTCGAGCACCAGGCGGGGGGCAGAGTGCCAAGGGCGGCCATGTTGCCCAGGGCGGTGTAAACGGCCGCCGTCGCCGCCGAAAAGCCGGGGTTTGTAGCGGCGAAGATCGGATAATACGCCGGCGCGAAGTATGACGGATTCGTGTAGGCCCCCGTACCGCTGGTGATCTGGGTCGCGCTCCCGTACGTCGGCAGGTTGCTGGTGTGATCGAAGTCCGACGTCCAGATCGCATTGATCACCGCGTCTCGGTTCGTGGCGTAACTGCCGCCGCTGAAGACCTTGGAGGCCACGTGCAACGCGAACGCCGCGTCCTGATCCGCGTCCGTGGCGGAGCCCGAGCCTTTCGAGGTGTTGCCATCCTGCGAATAGATCCAGGTCATGAGATTGCCACCATGGGCACTCCAGTACGACCACAGCGCGTCGAATAGTTGCTTGTCCCCCATATAGGCAGCAATCAGCATCCCGTACGCGATGCCTTCCGAGACGACCGACCCCCCTTGCACTTCAGGGCTCATCACGATGCACTGCGTGCTGGTGGACGTGCAAGCGGCAGTCGTCGACCCCGCTTGCCTTACGAAGTTGTATTTCCAGTTTCGGTATGCCCACAAGAGGTACTTACCGGCCGCCGTCTTGCCCCCGGCAAAAGTCGGCTTCGTGCAACTCCAACCGCTCGCGCCATCCTTGAACGTCGGCATTGTCATCCCGGGAGGCGTTAGGCCATTATCGCCCTTGAAAAGCGACACGTTGTCGACCCACAGGTCGTAACTGCCGGTCGATGCGAAGTCGGGGTAGAGGGAGAACTGGAATCCCAGCGCGTTCGACGGGACGAAGACGGGAGCGGTGCAGGGCTTGGTGGTGCCGCAGGATGTCGGATCCGGGAAATACCGAGGAACGAGAAGCGAGAACGGCACGTACACCGTTGTCATCGTGCTCGGAATGGCCGTCCCGACGCCCGTCGGAGTCGATCCCGCAGCGGACAGAATGTACCCACGGTTGTTGTAGGCATCGACGCCGCCGTTGACCGCGGTTCCCGTGACCACGGTGCCCGGGTTGGCGGCGGCGTACACCGGACCTGGCTGCGTCTCCTTCGTCATCATTTCGAAGTACATCGCGCCCTGCGAGGCCATCGTCGACTCGATATCGAACTGAATGCCGTCGTACGCGCTCAAGTCGTAAGCGGCCCTCATCATGCCGGCCGACGGCGAGAACGCGGCGCCGACGCCCACGAACGATGCCGCGGTCCCATGTCCGGTCGCCGTGGAATTCAGGGCGTAATTGTTACAGGTCTCTCCCATGGGGGTCGGGTCTCCCGACGGAGCCTTTGCGACGGCGATCGGGCCATCCATCACGTTGGCCGGCGTTTGGCTTCCACCCGCCTTGTCCGCGAACACATACCAATACCCCGTACGTCCCCCCTGCTTGATCATCGACCCAGTGCCCTGCTCGAAGTCCGAGATCACATTGGGCCCCGGCGTGCCGCACATGCTCGCGCCCGCGTCGCTGACCGCGCCGCTGCTGTTCCCGCCGCTGCTCGACCCGCCGCTCCCCGACGCGCCGCTGCTGCCACCGTTCGACCCGTTGCCGCCCGAGCTCACTCCACTCGACCCGTTGCCACCCGAGCTCACTCCACTCGAGCCGTTGCCGCCGCTCGAGCCATTGCCGCCCGAGCCGTTGCCGCCGCTCGAGCCATTGCCGCCCGAGCCGTTGCCGCCGCTCGAGCCATTGCCGCCCGAGCCGTTGCCGCCTGAGCCGTTGCCGCCATTCGAGCTGTTGTCCCCCGAGCCGCTGCCGCTACTTCCGCCGCCACCGTTGTTATTACCGCCGTTATCGCTGCTTGCGCAGGCCACCACCATCGGCAGGACGACCACGGCAGCACGGATACAAACAAGGACTCGGGCACGGCGCATTGAGAAAGCCTCCTCGGCGAGCACTATGGGGGACCCGACAGCGGCCCCGCGAAAACGCCGCGTGTGTTACCACGGCTGTTCGTATTGGTCGCCCTTGGGGTGAACCTTCGGCTCACCGAAACGAACCATCTTCCGCCCTTGACGGAATGGTGCGCCATCAACGGCGCCAAGCGACGCCGCTCCGAGAGCACGCGATGGAGACCGAGGACCGAGTCTCGCGCGCACCCTCTCAGCTCAAGCCGAGTAGAAACCCGGTGATTTTCGCCGAGACCAAGCGATGGGTCCGGCGGCCGCGCGAGGGATACTTCCGTATCTGGAGCGCGGCCGACGGAGCCAGCGCGCCGGTATCGGCGAAAAGCGCCGGGTTTCTACAGCGCGGCCGACGGAGCCAGCGCGCCGGTATCGGCGAAAAGCGCCGGGTTTCTACAGCGCGGCCGACGGAGCCAGCGCGCCGGTATCGGCGAAAAGCGCCGGGTTTCTACCTACGGGATGCGAGCGATCCCCGGAGACCCCTGCGCGCGATCGTGAATCGCGTCGACCGCGCACATCGCGTAGTCGCGCAGCTCTTGGTCCATCGCCCACTGGGGCGTCGGCAGCCCCGGCTTCAGGAGCAAGTCGAACTTGAGCACCGTCCACTCGTCGTCGAGCGCCCGCACCGTCCAGACCACGTCGAGGTCGTCGACGTTCCCCTTGCCGGGCACCATCCGCCCTTCGATGACGTCCACGCCGGGCGCGACGGTCTTCGGCGGCGCGAACCGCGTCACGTCCCACAGCATCACCATGCCGTGCAGCACCGCGATCTGGATGTACACGTCGGCCGAGCCGTCGGCTCCGTGGCCCACGACCCGCGATGTCCTGAACTTGTCGGGCTCGAAGTCCTTGTAGTGTGCGTAGTCGACTACGCGCGTGCGTACGGCCGAGGACGGGGCGTGGATAAGCGTCTCCGCGTGGCCGAACCGCTCGGAATGGCCGGGCGGCGTCCAGTTCCACTTGAGGGCGTGTCCCGCGGCCACGATGCGCGCTGCATCGGCATCTTGCTCTCCCCCCATCGCCAACGAGGGCACCGCGACGCACGCCACCGCCGCCAAGGACCGCCACCAGGTCGCGAAGCAAGCTCTCGTCATGGTCGTGCGCACCCCTTCCTCCCCTTAGCACCGAATGCCAGCACCGAACATGCCAGGCACGCCGGTCATGGACGAGGGCGCGGCGGGCGCGTCACTTGCGCCGAAAGCGCGCTCGGCCCTCGGTGACCCACCAGTCATTGTAGCGCTGGCGCGCGCGCTCCCGATCGCGCGGCGGGAGGTCGCTCGCGTACCCGAAATACTCCCTCGTGATCGTGCGCAGCTCCTCTCCGGCGGCCCGTCGGATCTCCGACACGTCGTGCATCAGCGCGTCGATCAACCATTCGATGCGGTGCCGCGCCCCGTTCGCTTCCCACCAGGCCAGCCACGGCCGAGCGTCGCCGCCCAAGTCTTGTCGGGTGACGCGCACCAGCGCGTCGTGCGCGGTCGCGACCACCCGCTCGTCGCCATCGGCGAACGCGGCAAGCAAGTCGGGCACGAGCGCCGACTGGCCTAGCTCTCCCATCGCGCGCATCGCCGCCGCGCGATCGGCCGGATCCGTGGAGCCCGCAAGCGCCTTGGCGGCGTCGCCGATTTCGTCCGGGAGCACTTTGCCGATGGCGGCGATCGCGTGCACGGCGGCCGCCCGCGTGCAGGCGTCGGAATCGCGCAGCCGCGCCAGCGCGTGCGGGATGGCCTCCGGATAAGGCAGCTCGCCCAACAAGTAGGTCGCCCAACCGCGCGCGTCGACGTCGGGATCCGAGAGCCGCTCGACCACGAAGGGAAGCGCGACCTTTCGCTCCCGGGCAACGAGCCGCAGCAGCGGTCCACAGTCGCTCGCACGGGGAGGGTTGTGGGTGGAGAGCAGGCGCGTGCGTTCGAACGTCACCGGTCCTGGAAATTGCGCCATGATGATCCGCATCGCGCGTTCGCCTTGCCGCAGAAGCTCGCCTTCGGAGCCCTCGTCTCCCTCGCCGCGGACCACGCGATCGACCATCGCCACGAGCTCGTGATCGAGGTCGACGATGATCGACGGCAGCCCGGCGCTCGGAGTGACGTACGCGAGCGGCGGCCGGTGCGGCGCCACGGCGAGCGACGACGACGGCGGGGGCACGTCCGGTTCCTCGGCGCCCGTCTCCCAGCCGAGCATGTCGAAGAGCGCGCGCGCGTCCATGTCCTGGGGAGGTCCGCGCTGGACTCTCGGCTCTGCGTCGCCCTCGTGGGCTCCGTCCGCCGCGTGCAACGCGGGCTCGAGCTCGGGCGCCCCGCCCGAATCGACGGGGTCTTCGCGTGGGATGGGCGGACGGCTGATGTCGCGAACGGTCGCTACGTTCGGCGGCGGTGGAGGCATGGTCGACGTCGGCAACGCCATCGCGATCGGCGGCGCCCACGCCGCTCGAATGGCGGACAGCTCGGCGGGCGGCGCAGCGACGGCCGCCGGCGCAGAAACGTACGCGGGCGCCGTCTTCGGCGGGGCGAGCGCGCGGGGATCGCTGGCCCGGCCCCCCGCCACGAATCCTTCGAGCTTGCGACGCACGATGATCCGTTCGAGCCCTTTGCCCACCACGGCCGCGAATGCCGTCACTTGCTCGAACCCCGTCGTCTCGACGCCGGCGTCGCCGCAGTCGCCGAGCAGGATCGCGACCACGCGCGTTCGCACGACCAGCGGGACGATCGCCATTTCGGAGTCCCGAGGGCGCTGCAAATCGGCTCGCAACACCGCGTCGAGCCCGTCGGCGGGCGCTCGGGCGAGGACCGGTGCCCGGCTGTCGCGCGCATCCGACAGGAGGCTCGGGAGGTCGAGGGGCACCCCGATGCCCACGACCCGGTCCGCGCTCGCGCCGGTGCCGAACGAGTCGCGCCCCTCGGCGATGTCGCCGTGCACGAGAAAGAGAACGGCATAGTCGAAGAATTGGCGCGAAAAATCGACGAAGAGGTCGAGCAGCGCGTTGCGGTCGGACGTTTCGTCGGCCTCGCGCTTGGCCGCGTCGAACGTCAGGGGACCGCGACGGCGGCGCCCGACCCGGGCGCCCGCCGGGATGTCACGCTGCAGAAGCTTGCGGACCCCCCCAGCCGGCGCCGACGGTGGGTCCGAGTCCTGTGCTGGGGCTGCCGGGGAAGCCGGCGCCGACGGCGGGTCGCAGTCCTGCGCAGGGGCCGCTGGGGAAGCGGCGGAGGCTCCCGCCGGGTGACGGGTCGCCGGGAGCCCCGTCGGCGCCGACGGGGAGCCCAGCGGGGGTGTGACCCGTCCGGCCGGCGGCGCCGTCGCGGGGGGCGGAACCTGCGCGGGATCCGCCGTCGCGGCGGTCGTGCCCAGTGCGGGCGTCGAGCTCGGGGGCACGGGCGCGCCGGACAAGCGCGCCACCAAGCGCCGCATGCGGCGGTCGAGGGGAAGGCCGTAGAGACGGGTGATCGCCTGCAAAACGCGCACGGTCGTCGCGGCGCGTTGCTCGATTGCCAGGCCGAGCGCGAACATGAGCTGGTCTTCGAGATCGGCCGACATGGGCTCGATGACGGCGAGAACGAGGATCTCGCCTTCGAGCTTGAGCGGTACGATCTTTCGCTCCATCGCCATGTCCGGCGGGACGTACTGCGCGGGCTCCAGCGCGACGGCCAGCTCGCCCGCGGGGGCCGGGGGCAAGCGCATCTCCTCGGCGATGAGCCGCGTGAGCGCCCCCTCGTCGACTGGCGCGATCTCGAGCAGGTTGGTGGCGAGATCGCCGCCGTACATGACCTGCCGGGCGAGCGCCTCCTCCACCTGACGCATCGTCGCGACCTCGCGCTTAACAATGAGGGAGCTCAGGGTCATGAGGGGGGGCGAAGTACAGGCTACAGGCTTCGGGCTGGAGGCTCCAGACTGCGTTCTTTGCGGGCCGGACCCGGCCGCCAGCTCCGCCCCGCGGCCTTCTCACGTCCAGCTGTCCGCCAGGGCGCGGACGAGCTCTGGCACAGTGAACTCCGCGGCCATTACGTCGACTCGCAGCCCGCGCGCGCGCGCCGTTTCCGAGGTCACCGGGCCGATGCTCGCGATCCGGGGGCGGCGGAGCAAGTCCGCGGCGCGGTCGCCGAGCAGGTCGCACAAGTTCTCGACGGTGCTGCTCGACGTGAACGTCACGGCGTCGACGCGGCCGGCTTCGAGCTCGGATCGCAGCGCATCGATCGTTTCGCGCGGCGGCGGGCGGGTCTCGTACGCCGCGACCACGTCGACGACGTGCCCGGCGGCGCGGAGCGCATCGGGCAGCACGTCGCGCGCTTTGGCCGCGCGCGCGAGGAGCACCCGCACCGCGCCCGCCCCCGCCAGGACGCGCAAGAGCGCATCGCCCAGCCCCTCGCCGCGAAACTCTTTCGCCACGACGTCTGCGCGCAGTCCGCAGCGCTCGAGGGCCCGCGCGGTCGCCGGCCCAATGGCCGCCAGCCGCGCAGCGCCGAAGGCTCGCGCGTCCGCTCCTGCGTCGAGGAGCGCTCCCCACGTCCGCTCGACGCCGTTGGCGCTCGTGAAGGCGACCCACTCGTACGCGCCGGCACGGAGCTGCGACAAAGCGCGCGCAAGCGGAGACGGATCGGCCGGGGGACCGATCGCGATCGCCGGAACGACCAGCGGCTCCGCTCCTTGGTCGCGCAGCAACGCCGCGGTTCCCGAAGCCTGCTCCGTCGCACGCGTCACGAGCACGCGCTTGCCGAACAGGGGTCGGCGCTCGAACCACCGCAGCCGGTCGTCGGGCGCACCCAACGCCACGACAATCCGGACATCCCCGAGCGCCGTCGCCCGCTTCGCGGCATCGCCCGCCACGGTTGCGATCACGCGCTGCGACGGCTCGCCCGCGCCCGCGATGAGCGTCACGGGCGCGTCTGCGGGCTGCCCTTCGACGGCGCGACCTACGTCGGCGGTCGCTACCCGCACTGCCCGCCCGACGACCCCCGCGAACGCAGCCGCCGCGGCGCTCGCGCCGACGCCGGGAACGACTTCGAAGGCGACCCCGGCGCCCGCCACTTCGCGCACTTCGTCGGCACCGCTCGGCCGCTCGAAGGGGTCGCCGGAGAAGACACGAACGACCCGCTTGCCCTCGCGCGCGAGATCGACGAGCCGCGAGGGGAGGGCGCCGTCTTCATCGCGAAAGACGATGTCCGCGCGCGCGATGCGGTCCGCTGCCCGCGCCGTTTGCAGCGCGGCGTCCCCGGGCCCGAGCCCCACAAAGGAGACGATGCCGGGGTCCATCACGGCTGCGGGGCACACGTCGAGACGCCTGCGCCGACGATCGTTTCGCCGACGATCTGCCCAACGGGCACGATCGACCCGTCGCGCGGCCGGAAGCGCGTCACTTCGGTAGCCCCTTGCTGGGCGGTCAGGAGACCGGTGAACGTGTAGAAGTCGCCGCCCCAGATGGCGAACGCGTAGTTCAAGTTCTGGTTGACGCCGAGCAGCGGCGAATTCCCTATCGAATGCGCCGTCGACCGGTCGATTTGCGCGATCGCGGAGCCGGCGTCCGTCGCGTAGAACGCGAAGAGGTCCCCCGCGCCCGTGCCCGTCAGCTCGGGGCTTTGGACGGACGGATCGAACGAGCCGACCAAGTGAAGCGCGAGCGTGGTGGTGTCGAGGATCGCGAGATGCCCGCGCGTGGCCTTGTCCGCGACGTAGAGGACCTCGCCGCCGTCCGCCGCGTTCGTCGAGTACCCCATGCCGAAGTCCTGGGTGAATGTCGGAGGGGCGACAAAGCCGGTTGCCCGGCACGCCGCCGTGGCGGTGCTGACGCGAAAGAGCTCGCCGTCGTTGTAGAGAACGTAGGCGATGCCCGCCCGGTCGACCGCCATCGAGAACGGCGTCGCATCGGCAGGCACCGGGCAGCCCAACGTGCCGATGCGCTGGAGCGTCGCCGTCGGCGGATCGAAGCTCAGCAGCGACCCCTGCTCGCTGACGATGTAGATCACCGTCGAACCCGCGTCGGCGCAACCGCTCACCTGGCTCGGGTCGACGGGGGTCGCGTGGATGGGCGGCAGCGGCTGGGCGCCCGCGTCGCCGACGGGTGGTAGCGAACCGCCGCCGTCGTCGCTGGGGACGACGAGACCGGTGCGGGCCCCGCAGGCGGCGACGCCGAACACGAGACAAGCCGAGGCCCACGGTTGGCGCGGTTGCACCCTCTCACGATGACTCGAGCGACGGGGTAGGGGCAAGGCAATGCCCCCGGCGGGAGCGAGCCTCGTGCTATTCCTCTGCCGCAAGCCCTCTCTCCGCCATGCCTTTCCCGACCTCCCGCCCCCGGCGCCTGCGAGCGACCCCCGGCCTGCTCGCGCTGGTGCGCGAGACCACGCTCTCGCCGCGCGATCTGGTCTTGCCACTGTTCTTTCACGCCGCGATCGGCGAACCCCGACCGATCGCGAGCATGCCCGGCGTCTCGCAGCTTCCGGTCCGCTCCGCCGCGTCCGTGGCGAAGGATGCCGTGCGGCGCGGCCTCGGGGGGGTCATCTTGTTCGGCTTGCCGAAGACCAAAGACCCGCGCGGGTCGAGCGCGCTCGACCCCGACGGGCCGGTGCCGCGCGCCGTCGCGGAAATGAAGAGCGCGGCGCCGGAGCTCGTCGTAATGACCGACGTGTGCGTCGACGAATACACCGACCACGGCCACTGCGGCATCTTGCGCAATCGAAAGGACGGCGCCTTCGAAGTCGACAACGACGCGACGATCGAAGTGCTCGCCGAGATGGCGCTCGTGCACGCGCGTGCCGGGGCGGACGTGGTCGCCCCGAGCGACATGATGGACGGGCGGGTCGGGCGCATCCGGCGCGCGCTCGACGAGAGCGGGTTTACGGCAATTTCCCTCCTGAGCTACGCGGTCAAGTACGCGAGCTCGTTCTACGGTCCGTTTCGCGACGCGGCCGACTGCGCGCCCCAGTTCGGCGACCGCTCGAGCTACCAGATGGATCCGGCGAACGCGCGCGAGGCCCTCCGTGAGGCGCGCCTCGACGAAGAGGAGGGCGCCGACATTCTCATGGTCAAGCCGGCGCTCGCGTACCTCGACGTCATCCGCGCCGTGCGCGCGGACACGACCCTGCCGCTCTTCGCGTACAACGTCTCGGGGGAGTACGCGATGCTCAAGGCGGCGGCCGCCGCCGGGATGATCGACTACGGGCGGGCGATGATGGAGGTGCTCGTGTCGATCCGGCGCGCCGGCGCCGACGCGATCCTCACCTATCACGCCGTCGAGGCCGCCGAGGCTCTCGGTAGGTAGGCCCCGGAGCGAGCCGCGATGCCCGGAGCGATGCCCGCGCTGAGGTTCGTCGCCGCGCTTTCGGCGGCGGCAGCGGCAGCGGCCGGTTGCACCACCCACCAGTGCGACGCCAGCGGCCCCTACGACTTTCCGCCGACCGATGGCGGGTCGAATGGCGGGGTCGTTCCGCGCGTCGCGCCGCTCGGAAACGACGGACAGATCCAGTGGGAGTCCAGCCCGTTCGATGGGCCGTGGCTCGACTTCCCGGGGCAGCGCACGTACCGCATTCTCTTTACTCAGCCCTTCGCGAGCCCCCCCGAGCTCACGTTCTACATCGCAGCCGCCCCGGACGACGCCCAGGCCAACTTCGTCGTGGGCGGGGCCAATCTGGCGCAGTTCTCGGAGCTCACGGCCGCGGGCGTGAATGTCTTCAATCCTTCGTGCGCCGAGTATGGCTTGCGCGTGGTTGCCACGGGATTGGCGGCGACCGCGGTCGACGCGGGGCAAGACGACGGCGGATTGCCGGGCTCGACGGGCGACTGACGAAGCTCGATGCGGCCGTCGCGAGCCAATGAAAGTACCTTTGGTCTTCGCCCGGCACTCAAAAAAAGCGTCCCCCCGCCTCCCTCGTGCGAGCCGGGGCCCGCGCGAGGGAGGCAGGGGACGCAAGACCGCTCAGCCTTTCGGCGGAGCGGTCGCGGCAGCGCCAGGCGCGGCGGCGGGCGCGGGCGCCTCGGGAGCCTTGGCCGGAGGCGGGACGGGCGTCACGACGAGCTCCGCCGTGACATTGCCGTGCACCGCCTTCTTGGCCGTTGGACCCTTGGTCCCGCGCGCGTTGCGCGTCGCCTGGCGTTTGGCAGCAGCGATCGCCTTGTCGGTCGCCGTCCGGGGCACCGGCTGCTTGCGCGGCGTGAGCCCGAAGTCGGCGAGGGACGCGGTGTCGGCGCCGAACATGAGGCGTAGCAGTGCCTCGAACGCGTTCATGAACGCGACGAGAGCAGGCATGGCCTCGCGTTCGGCTTGCACCTTGTCCCGGGCGGTCGCCTGGGCCGCCGTCGTCGCCGCTCGGAGGTCGATGAGCTTTTGCAGCTCCGCGACCGCCGAGTCGACGGTGACGTTGGCGAACCCACCCGCGAACGTGAGAATTTGTCCCCCGTTCGCAAAGTGCTTTCGCGCGCCCGCGACGAGTTTCCCCGCGCGAGTGGCCCTGGTGCCTTTGCCAGTTGTGGTCGTACCCATGATCATCACCTCCTTTCCGGTACTGAGGGCTCGGTACGGGTATCCCGGTCGTCCTTGCCTCTCATATGGACAGTCTCGCGCCGAGTCCCGATTCCGCGTGTCCGAGGCAACTATTTTTGGATCGGGTGCGATTCCGCATGGTTCTCGCCTATCGTTCTTTGCCACGCGCAGGCTGGGGCCTTCCTCGCGATCCGGACGCGATTGAACGGCGCAGATGCCCGCTTCGGCGGCACACGCCCGCGACTGGGCGACATCGATGCCCGCTTCCTCGGCGTACGCGACCGATTGAGCGACCTACGTGCCTGCTTCCGCGGCATGCGCCCGCGATTGGGCGAACTAGGTGCCCGCTTCCTGGGCGCACGGACGCGATTGACCCACGCAGATGCCCGCATCCTCGGCGCACGCCATCGAACGCGACGCGTTCGCGCCCGTCCACTCCTCATACGCGAGCGCTCGCAGCAAGGCTCGTCGCCGCTCTACCGAAAGCAGGCCGGCACGCACGCTCGGTACGTGCGGTCGCAATCGCTGCACATGTGGTCGATCGCGACTCGTTCGCGCCCGGGCAGAGGCGGGGCATCGCATCCGTCCCGGCACGTGCTCCAGCGCTTGACGCAGGCGTCCGAGCAATCCGCGTCCGGCGCGCGCGTCGGGGGGTCTGGCGGCGATGCGCGCGCGGACGGGATACCCGAGGCGGCGAGGCTGGGCGGCGGGGCGAAAGCGCTGGTTGGCACGGGCGCGGCGACCGTCGGTGTGGGCCTCGGGGGGCGGGCCTCGCGCGGCTCTTCGCTGGGCAGGGTGGGCCCGAGCGACAGCTGGCTGAAGCGCGTCGCGGCGTATTGCACGCGATCGCTCGACTGGCCGTAGGTGTAGCCGCGGAGCCACCCGCGCCAGCACTCCTTCTTCGCCTCGGGCGACACCGGGCTCTCGTCGATCGCGTAGCAGTGCTCGAAATGCACGTCGCACTCGTAGACGGCCTGAAAGCTCGGCCCGCACGCGACGGCCGAGCAAGCGAAGAAAGCGGCGAAGCGTACTCTCACCAAGTAGAGTGTCGGACGCGGCAGCTAAGGACGCAACTCGGGACGAGGGCGCTGGACGGCCGGGCCACTCGCCGTTACATCGGTGGCGATGTTTACCGGCCTGGTCGAGGCAACCGGCGTTCTTTCCGGCCGCCTCGCGCGCGGTCCGGGCGCGCGGTTGCGCTTCCGGGCCGAGCTCGACGGCGGACCGCTCGCGCTCGGCGAGTCGATCGCGGTCGACGGCTGCTGCCTGTCGGTGGCGGCTCTTGCCGCCGACGGCTTCGAAGTCGACGCCTCGGCGGAGACCCTGGCGCGCACGACGTTGGGCCGGGCCTCGCCCGGCAAGCTCGTCAATCTCGAGCGCGCCCTACGCGCGGGCGATCGGTTCGGGGGCCACTTTGCGACCGGGCACGTGGACGGCCTGGGCGAGCTCGTCGACCGCCGTCCAGTGGGCGACCCCGTCGCGATGACGTTCGCCGTGCCGTCCCATCTCGCACGCTTCGTCGCCGAAAAGGGCTCGATCGCCGTCAACGGGGTCAGCCTGACGGTGAACGCGGTGACCCCCGCGAATCGATTCGACGTCGTGCTCATCCCCATTACCCTGCAAAAGACCAGCTTGGCCGCGCTCGCCCCTGGTGACGCCGTCAACCTGGAGGTCGACTTGATCGCCCGCTACGTCGCGCGTCTCATGGAGTCCGGCGTAGCTCCCGCCGTCGAGAGAACCGCCTGACCCCGATCCCGATGGCCCCTGTGCACACGATCGATCACGAGCTCGCGGAGCGCATCGCGGGCGCCATCGCGGACATCCGCGCGGGCAAGTTGGTGATCCTCGTCGACGACGAAGACCGCGAGAACGAGGGGGACCTCGCGATGGCCGCCCAGTTCGTGACGCCCGACGCGATCAATTTTATGGCGACGCACGGCCGGGGACTCATTTGCCTCGCGCTCAGCGAAGAGCAGGTCGAGCGGTTGAAGCTGCCGATGATGCAGTCGCCGGGCCGGCTGGGTCCGGCGCTGGGCACGGCGTTCACCGTGAGCATCGAGGCCCGCCATGGGGTCACGACGGGCATCAGTGCCGCCGACCGCGCGCACACCGTTCGCGTCGCGGCAAACCCGGACGTTCGCCCCGACGAGATCATCACCCCCGGGCACGTTTTTCCATTGCGCGCGCGCAGAGGAGGGGTGCTCGTTCGCACGGGCCAAACCGAAGGCTCGGTCGACCTCGCGCGCCTCGCCGGCCTGACGCCCGCGGGCGTGATCTGCGAGATCATGAATGAAGACGGCTCGATGGCGCGGCTGCCCGACCTCGAGCACTTCGGCCGCAAGCACGGGATGCGCATTCTGACGATCGCGGATCTCATCCGGTACCGCCTCTTTACCGAGCGGCTCGTGCGGCGCGCCGCCGAGGCGATGATCACCCTGGACCCCACCGGGACCGAGTGGCGCGCGATCGTGTACGAGACCGCGATCGACGAACGGCAGTTCGTCGCGCTCGTCAAAGGCGACTTGACCGCGGGGCCGCCCCCGCTCTGCCGCGTGCACACCGGGTCCACGTTGGCCGACACGTTCGCCGCCACGCCGCGGGACGGTGGCCGTCACCTTCGCGAAGCCATCGCGCACATCGAGAAGGCGGGCTGCGGCGCGCTCGTGTACATCGCGCCGCGCGGCGACCTGCGCCGCGAGCTCGAGGCCGTCCGGACGAGCCGAGACACCTCGCCACCCTCCAAGGCGAACGACGCGCCGCTGCGCGAGTTCGGTCTGGGCGCGCAGGTGCTGGTCGACCTGGGGCTGCGCGACATCCGCCTTTTGACGAACAATCCACGCAAGATCGCCGGCATCCACGGCTTCGGGCTCAACGTCATCGAACGCGTCGCGCTCCACTCGATGGACCGCGGCGGGGAGTGAGCCGTGGGCGCGCGTCACTCCGGCCGCGAGGCCGCGCTGCAAGTGCTCTTCCAGATGGAAGCGTCCGGGGCGAGCGCCGACGACGCGGTGTTGCTCTACTGGCGGAGCTTCGGCGCGGACGACGATCCCGAGAGTCGCGCGTACGCCGAAGAGGTCGTCCGCGGGGTTGGGGCGTCGCTCGATCAGCTCGACAAGCACATTGCCGAGGCGTCCGCCCATTGGCGCATCGAGCGCATGGCCCGCGTCGACCGCAACGTGCTGCGGTTGGGGGCCTGGGAGCTCGCGCACAGGCACGACGTCCCGCGCGCGGTCGTGCTCGACGAGGCGGTGGAGCTGGCCAAGGCGTTCGGCACCGACGAATCGAGCGCGTTCGTCAACGGCGTGCTCAATCGAATCGCCGACGCGCTGGGCCGTCGGGATGGGGAGCCCGGCTGAGTGGAGCTGCACTTTTTGCCCCCGGAGCTGCGGCGGATCGACGAGGCCGACGTCGAGCTGTGCGCTTGCACCATCTGGAGCGACGAGCGGCCGATGCGCGGCTTCGCGGGGCTGCTCGACTGGCGGCTGGGCGGACGGCTGAGCGCCCTGCTCAAGTCGCAGTTCATGAGGGGGGATCTCGGCGAGACGTTGCTTGTGCCCGGAAAGCCGCACCTCTCGTTCGACAAGGTGCTCATCGTCGGGATGGGGGCCCGGAGCGCGTTCGGAGACAGCACGTTCCGCGGGTCGATCGAGCGAATCGCGCGCGCGCTCGAGGGGATGCGCGTGCGGCGCGCCGTGGTCGAGCTGCCGGGGCGCGCGAGCGGCGCGATCGAGCCGGAGCACGCGATCACGCTGGCGCTCGATTGCCTGGGTGATTCTGCCGAGCACGACGCGTGGTGGCTCGTGGAGGACGCCGCATCGCAGCGGCGCGTCGTCGAGCGCGCCGCGGAAGAGCGTCGCCGGGTACGCATGGGGTAGCGCGTGACGACGCACATCGCCCGCTGGGACCTCGACAAGACGTATCTGCGCACCGAGTTCGACACGTTGCGTGACGTGGTGCGAACCGCGTTCGAGCGGGCTGATCAGAAGCGGACCAACCCCGGCGCATCGACCCTCATGCGAGAGATGGTGCGCGCCGGGGTGCGCGTGCACATTTTGTCGGGCTCCCCCGAGCAAATGAGGCGGCGTCTCGAAGACAAGCTCCGCCTGGACGGCATCACGTGGGACACGTTCACGCTCAAGCCGAACCTGCAGAACTTGCTGCGGTTCCGATTCCGGGCCGTGCGCGATCAGCTCGGATACAAGCTTCCCACCCTGCTGCGGGCGCGCGAGCGCCTGGCGGAGACCGGCGAGTCCCCGGCGGCAACCACCACCGAGACGCTCTTCGGCGACGACGCCGAAGCCGACGCGTTCGTTTACTCGTTGTACGCCGACTTCTTGGCCGGGCTCGTCGGCGACGACGTGCTCCTGCGAATCCTCGAGCGCGGGCGGGTGTACGAAGACGTCATCGCCGAGGCGATGCAGACCGCGCGGGCGGTCGAGCGCGTGGACGTGGTCGAGCGCATCCTCATCCACCTCGAGCAGCAGACCCCCCCCGACGAGTTTCTGGCGTACGGCGCGCGCATCGTTCCTTTCTACAACTACTTGCAGGCGGCGTTCGTGGTCCACGAGGACGGCCGCCTCGGCGCCGACGGCGTGCTCCGCGTCGCCGTGGAGCTCGTCACCGAGCACCGCTTCGACGGCGACGCGCTCGCCCGCAGCTACTTGGACCTCGCCCGGCGCGGGCACCTGCGCGGCGTCCGCGTCGACGCGATCGGAGCCTCGCTCGAAGCCTGGCTGGCGCGGGGGCACGTTCCCGCGAGCGCCGAGCTCCGCACGATGGTGGCGCGCCTACCGGCGATCGCAGAACAAGCTCGGGCGGCGGCGGCGGCCCGGCGCGCGGAGAAGCCCGAGGTGCCGGACTACGTCGCCCTCGTCGATGCGCACAACGCGCGACGCAGGCGGTAAGGGAGCAGGTAGCCGGTACACCGCGGCATACGCGGAAGGTAACTCTTCCCCCGTGTCATCGCTACGGGGGTATTGGCAGCTTGATCCAACGACCGGCGATGGCTATTCCTTCCCTACAACGTCGGCGCATTCGCATGCCCGGAGGACTTGTCATGAGCCGGAAGGTGCAGCTGAAAGCCCAGAGTTGGCCGCTCATTGCCCTTCTGTTCGGTGTCACCCACTGCGGAACCTCCGAGTCGACGGCCACGACGCAGCCAGAGGCTGGCACAGCGGACGGCACATCCGGGTCGATGACCGCCACTCATCCCGACGCTGATGGAGGGGACGCCGGTGGACGGGAAGACGGCACATCCGGGTCGATGACGGCGATGCAGCCTGATGACGCAGGCGGCGACGACACTTCCGCGTCGACCATGAAGCCTGGTGATGGTGGTGGCGACGTAGGCATTGCAACGGCGGATGCGCAAGCGAACGATGCGCGCGCTGCCAGCCCGGACGCGGACTTGATTGGGGACGGCCCGGCGCGCGACGCGGGCGGCGACGCGGCGAGTTGTCATAGCAACGGAGACTGTGCCTCCGACCAACTCTGCGTATCGCTCATATCTTGTCCGACGATTCTGTGTTCTCCGCCGGTGATTACGTCGACATGCAACGCCAACCCGTGTGACGGGGGCGCGGCCTGCAACCCGTGCGCCGCACTTTGCAGCAATTACACGAAGTGCGTGCTGACCGATGCGGGTACCATGGTGTGCGGGTCCGTTCCGGGAGCGGGAGGCGGCTAAGTCACGGAAGCTCGATGCCCCCCACTTCGTAGGGGGCATCGATTTCTCGGTTTTCCACCTGCCGTCCGTCTCCACCCAGGCTTTCCCTGGCGCACCGAAAGCAGGGCTAGGGCGACGCGATGTCGATGCCGCTCGTAAAGGTCGAACCGAGCGATACCCAGCTGGTGCCGTGCCAGTTCCAGAGCTGCACGAAGGGGGAGGAGCTCCCCACGCGTCCGCCGACGATGAGGCGTCCGTCGCCCAGCCCGGCGGCGCCAGGCCCGACCTGAAAGCCGCCTTGACTCGGATGATTCCACTTCGTACTGGTCGCGATGTTGATCCCGTCGTTCGAAGACATGTCCCAAAAATTGCCGCTCGTATCGAGCACGAACAAGTCGAGACGCGGGGGTGCCCAGGCAGAGATATCTACGTCGCCCGTTAGTTTCGCGGGCGCCGAGAAGCTCTTCCACGAAAACGAACCGTTGTTCACCGAGTTTCCGAGCCACACCTTGCCGTCGCTCCCGCGAAATGCAGCCACCACTGTGTTGACGTTCGACGGGAAGCCTCCCGATACTTTCGAGGCACCCCATGACGCGACCGACACCTTCGATGCCGGCGTGACGCTTTTCGGACCAGCGACGGTCTTCCATCCGGACCAGCCGTTGGGCCAATCCTGCGTGTCCCTCATGATGGTCGTGTTCTGAACGCCAAAGACCTGCAGGTTACCGGCGCCCCAGGTCGTCGCATCCGGCGACTGGGTGAACTTGCCGCTCGACGACAGCGATTCCCACGTAACGGTTGCCCCGGAATCGTTTGAAGACGCGTGATACATCTTTCCGTTGGAATCATGAACGAAGACGTCTTTGCGTTCCACGGCCCATGATGTGCCCGCTGGGCTCCCCGCAAGCGTGACCCCCGACGGCTTGCCCCAAGAAAACGCGGATGAAATTGCAAGAGACGTATCCGCGGCGATCGGAGCATCCTGGACGGTGTTGTCCGACCCCAACCCGTAGACGTCGGCCACAGTCGATCGTCCGTATACGCATCCGTTGGACCCTGCGTTGACCGCCTCGTTACTGTAAAACTGTTGGGCCGAGATCTTGGAATTGGCAGAGCTGGATTGCTGGGACTGAACGGTGAACTGGTTGTTGCCTGCCTCGCATAGATCGCCGATCTCGCAGTTGGTCGAGCTATCCTGGTCCCAACCCTTGTAATTCACGCCGAGGTTCCACACGGGGTCGGCCGCGTTTTCCGTGACCTCGTGATTGATGCACCACGTCGGCGAGCCATAGACGATCCAGGCGAGCGGCTGCAAATTGTTGGTTGATGCAAAGTGCTGACCACAATACCCTGGTCCGATGGGCGAAGGCGCGTTGGGAGGCAAAAACACGACGACCATAGAGTCGTAGTCCAACAAATCGGTCGGAAACACGTTGTCGACATAATTTGAAATGTCGTCGTCCGTGAGGTTGATTTGCCCATTCTGGTCGGGCGCCGGAAGACCGTTGTCGTCGTAGATGTATTGCGCGACATTTCCGCTTTGATTCGTGATGGAAAGCGGGGCGAAGAGGTTCCAATCGGTCCCGGCGTACTGGGTGGGCACGCCAAAATGGCGCGTCCCGCCGATGCCAAACGTCGCGAGACCGGAGGCTCCGCTGTAGACAGCGTTCGCCGCGGCGGCATAGTTCGCCGGATCGCCGTACTTATTGAAGCCCCAAAACACGTAGTAAATGTTCTGCGGCTGATCCCACGCGTCGATGTAGCCGCCAAAGTAAGTCAGGGGTTGCGCTGAGCACGCCTGGGCACGCTGGGGGAGCATGCAAAGCGTGATCATGACGGCGGCTGTGAGCGAATAAGCGAGCAGCTTTTGTGTGGTTTTCATGTTCGGTTGGCCTTTCTCGCCCATCACGGGCAGCACGCCGGAACGGAACCAGCTGCGATGGAAGATCCAGGAGGAATTTTAACTTGGCACCCGGCGGGAAGATTCACTCGGGAGGTGCAGAGTGATGGGTTGGGAGCGCTCGACGGACAATTTAGCGTGTTGCTCGTAGCGCTGGTGCAGGTCGTGACGGCAGCGGACACTACCCACGGGGGCATCTGGGGCGCGTCGGGACCTGCAGTCGCGGGTCCCACTGCCACGATTGGTAGAGCCCTGACGTTGAGGACAGCGCCTCCAGGCCGGTCGAAGGCGACCGGTGTCACGGCCACGGCCAGTGCCTCGGTGGACAGTGTCCCCGGTGCGGCGATTGCTTCAGGAGCCTGGTTGGGTGCGCGTTGGTTCCCTTGTATTGGCGAAGAGCAGGCGTACAGGACGACGCTGGTCCCCGTCATTACGGCGAGACGCATATCCATGATGACCCTCCTTTGAGTTGTACGCCGGTTTAGGTGAGACTCGCGGCGCCCGTCAAGGGACGATCCGCGTCAAGCGCCAACAACTGTGCGACCAATGAGGTGCCCGACTTGTCACGAACGTGACGATTTCCGGGCTCTGGCTCCTGCCGCGCGCAGCTACTTGGACCTCGCCCGGCGCGGGCACCTGCGCGGCGTCCGCGTCGACGCGATCGGAGCCTCGCTCGAAGCCTGGCTGGCGCGGGGGCACGTTCCTGCGAGCGCCGAGCTGCGCACCATGGTGGCGCGCCTACCAGCGATCGCAGAACAAGCTCGGGCGGCGGCGGCGGCCCGGCGCGCGGAGAAGCCCGAGGTGCCGGACTACGTCGCCCTCGTCGATGCGCACAACGCGCGACGCAGGCGGTAACCTCTCCCCGCTCGTCGGCCCGGTCGGCGCTTTCTCAATAGATCGGCTGCTGACACCGGCCGCCCGTGCACGGCACGCCGCTACAGCAGTTGGCCGCCGTCTGGCAAACCTGGCCGTAGAGAGAGCAGCCGCCTCCCGACCCTCCTCCACCACCGCCGTCACCTTGGGCGCCGCCGTCCCCCCCTGCCCAGCCGCCGCCGTCCGATTGCGCGCCAGGATCGCCGCCGCCGCCGCACGGCCCGCACATCCCGTGCGTGCTTCCAGACGGCACGACGCACGACGAGCCCGGGCAGCAGTCGCCCGTGTTGGTGCATTGACCGCAGGCAGCCACGCACTGCGAGCCCGAGCAAACGTAGGGCGGCGCTGCGCCTCCAAGAGGATTCGGGACGCACGGTGCCCCGTTGCAGCAGTTCGCGCTCGATGCGCACGCTCCGCCCGCGGCCACGCATTGCGCAGCGGCGCATCGGGGGACGCCCACGTTGTCCTGGCGGCACGTGTCCTCGGTTTCGCAGTTCCCACTGCAGCAATCGCACGACGCGTTGCAAGAGCTCGTCTTGAGCTTGCATACGTCGCCGTCCGGTTTGCACCCCATCGGGTTGCGGCAGACGCCGACCGCGCCTGGCGCCGAGATGACGCAGGTGACCGGCTTGTGCGAACCACCGGGGAGACCGGCCGATCCACAGCAGTCGCTGTCTTGCGTGCACAGGTCGCCGACGACGTGACAGCCGCTGACCGGCTGGCAGACGAGCACCCCGGTGGGGCCCCACGGGGCGCAGGCGCGGCTGCAGCATGGTCCCCCACACGCCGGCAAACCGGCGTCGCTTTGCACGGCTCCCGCCGTAGCCGTCGTTCCGCCGCAAAGCTGTCCATCGGCCAAGCCACAGTTCGCGGGACCGCTGGGAGGCGACGCCCCGCACGTGCCGAGCGATTGTCCGTTCGCCTTCGCACATGCCCCGGTGCAGCAGTCGGTGCCGGCCGAGCACGCGTCTCCCGGCTGCCCGCAAAAGGACGAAGACTGGCACCTTCCGCCGGAGCACAGCGAGGAGCAGCATTCGCCGTTCGACGCACATGCGTTTCCGAGCGTCTTGCAGGTCGTGTTGAGCGGTGCGCACTTCTGACCGACGCAGCTCTGGCTGCAGCAGTCCGCGCCGGACGTGCACGCCTGGCCGTCGGACGCGCACGCCGGATAGCTGCACATGCCTTGCGCGCAGTCGGCGCTGCAGCACTCTGCGGCGCCCGTGCACGCGCTGCCGAGGGCCAGACAGCTTCCATTCCCGGCACCGAGGAAGACGTCGGGCGCAAGGCCGGCGTCGGCGGCCCCGTGGCCCGGGGGACTGGCAAAGGGGCCGTAGTTGCCCACTGATACCTGAAAGCCGCTATCGCTACCGCCGTCTTCGGTGGCATCGAGGCCGCCCGCCGCCGTTCCGCAAGCGGCGCTGACCGCCCCAAGGCCAAAGAAGACCGCGAGCGACCACGCGTTGAGCCAAAGCCACTTCACCGTTCGCATGACACCTCCGCAGTGCACGTGGGCATGTCGTTGCCACGCGATTGCGCAGCGAAGAGAGCAAGGACCGTGCGACCGGAGAGATGCGGCTTCAAAACGCCGACGATCGCGCTCGTTCGGGCTATTTTCGAGCGTCGTCGGGATCGCGAACGATCGAGAAGGGCCGGCCGCCGGGGGGCCGCCGGGTGGTCACCCGAGTGGCCACTCGGTCAGCTCACTGACCGTGTCGCACGGCACCCGCGTTCAAAAGCCGGGGGTCGTCGCGACGGGTTTGGCCCGTCTCGTGCGGACGGCCCGGCTCTGCGCGGGTGCCGATTGCACGACGGGGGCGGCGATCGCATCCGACGACGCGGGCGGCGCCGAGACTGCGGGCTCCGGCGCACTCGGTACGGGATTCGTGGCCGAGGGCCGCGGCTCGGGGGCGACGGTGTCGACCTGCGTTGCGGCGGTGCGCTTGTGATGGACCGCACCGACCACCAATGCGACAGAGCCCGACGCCGTTCCAAGCACCACGCAGATCGCGAGCGCCCCGCGATGCGCGAGGAAGCGCGCACCAAGCCCTGTGGCGCCACGCTCTCCAGGCATCGTCGCGCCTAGCCGAGATGCATCGGGGGTCTTTTCGCGCGGCTGCGGCAGCTGGAGGCGATGGGCAAGGCTCGCGTCCGTTTCGCCGCAAGCGGCCCGGAGGCCTTCCGCCATCTCCTTCGCGCCGCCGTGACGCTCGTAGGCCCGCTTCGCGAGACCGCGCTGCACTTCGATCCAAAGGCGTGGATCGAACCGGGGGTCTGGGTCGACCACACGCTCGAGGACCGCCGCGAGCGATGCGGAGGGGGACGTCGCCTCGAAGGGACTGGTCCCGGTGATCATCTCGTAGAGAATCACGGCGATGCTGAAGAGATCGCTCTTGCCGTCGATGTCGCTCAATCCGCGAATGCGCTCGGGGGCCATGTAGCGCGGCGTGCCGAGGACGCGCCCTTCGACGGTCTCGACACTCGATCCCGGCAGCTTGGCGATCCCGAAATCGACGAGCTTGGGAATGCAGTGCCCGTCCGGATCGACGGTCAGAAAGACATTCGCGGGCGATACGTCCCTATGCACGATCCCGAGATCGTGGGCGTGCGCCAGCGCCGAGAGCACGGGCAGGACGATCGCGATCGCTTGGTTCGCGGGTAGTGGCCCGCGCGATTCGAGGTAGCGATCGAGCCCCTGTCCTCGCAGGAGCTCCATCACCAAGAGAAGCGCCCCGTCGTCGCCTTCGACGAGGTCGAAGATGCGAACGATGTGGCGGTGCGAGAGCATCGCGGCGAGGCGCGCCTCTTGCTGGAAGCGCAACCGCGCATCCTCGCTTGCGGGGCCCTCCCTGCAGAGTTTGACGGCAACATCCGCGCCTGTCGCAGCGTTGCGAGCGACCCATACTTCGCCCATGCCACCAGCGGCTAGCCGCCTCTCGAGGCGATACTTCTGGCCGATGCACATTCCCGGCTTCGGCTGCGTCAGGGCCATCGTCTTGCAATTTAACACGGAACGACACGAGAAACCCGAAGACCGTGCGCCTTTACGGGTCGCTGCCCTTCGGATCGATCCACGACCCACCGGCGCCGCCGTAAAGACCCCGCTTCTTGAGCAGTTCGCGCAGGTGGTGGCGTGCGAGATCCGCCTCGCGTGAGGCAAGCGAGATATTGCCGCCCGACCGCTTCATCACGGCGCCGAGATAAGCGGACTCGAAGCGCTCGATCGCGCGCTCCTTGGCCACCGCAAATGTGCCGGTGAGGTCGAGGGCCGCGCGCTCTAGCCGCGTGCCTCGGAAGCCGTAGCCTTCCCCTGCGACGTCGGCTCGCCGGATGGTGCGATCGGTCGCCAGAGCCGTCGCGCGGGCCAGCACGTTGCGCAACTCGCGCACGTTGCCCGGCCACGGCTGCCCCTGCAGGTGAGCCAACGCGTCAGCGTCGATCGCGGGAATCGCGTCGTCCAGGTCGGCGGTGTCTCGAAGGAGCTTCTCGCAGAGAAGGGGGATGTCGTCCTGCCGGTCGCGGAGCGGCGGAATCACGAGCCGCACTTGGGCGAGGCGGAAGAAGAGGTCCTCCCGAAAACGGCCCGCGTCGATCTCGAGGCGCAGGTCCCTGTGCGTTGCGGCGATCACGCGGACGTCGATCTTCGCGGGAGTCGCGGCGCCGACGCGCGTGACCTCGCGCCGCTCGAGCACGCGCAAGAACTTCGCCTGGATGGCAGGAGGGAGCTCGCCGATCTCGTCCAGGAATACCGTGCCTCCGTTCGCCGTCTCGAAGAGGCCCGCGCGCCGCTGATCGGCGCCGGTGAACGCGCCCTTCTCGTGGCCGAACAAGAGCGATTCGGCGAGAGACTCCGGGACGGCCGTGGCATCGATGACCACGAACGGAGCGCTCGCGCGCGCCGATCTCGCGTGAATGGCCCGCGCGACTTCCTCCTTGCCGGTCCCGGTCTCCCCCTGCACGAGGATCGTCAGATTCTTCGGGGCGACGCGCTCGAGGGTCGCAAAGAGCTCGCGCATCTCGGTCGATTGGCCCACAAGCCCACCGAAGGAAGCGCTCGCACTGAGCGCGGCAGGGATCGCGGCCTCGTCGAGCTCGAGCCGGAGGAGCGTGGACCCGACGGTCAGCTCGCCGCCCGGGGCAAGCTCGATCTCGATCACGCGATGAGAGCCAAGCCATGTCCCGTTGGTGCTTCCCGCGTCGCGCGCGTGGAGGTGATCGCCCGCGCGGCGGAGCTCGAGGTGCACTCCGCTGACCCGTGCATCGTCGAGCACGAGGTCGTTCGTCGGATGCCGTCCGACGGTGGCCGTCGACCTGGCCATCGCGAGGGCCCGGCCCGCCCCCGGTCCGCTCACCGCCGTGAGACGGGGGATGGCTTTCAGCGGGCGCGCGGCGATCCCGGTGCCGACCTCCGTACCGCCGCGCGATTGGTCAGAGACCATGCAAGCTCAGGGTACCCGACTTTCCCTTTCTCGCGGCGGGCGGGTACGCTCGAGGATGGATGTTGCCGCGGTCTCGGCGGAGCGAGCTTGCAGCGTGGTGGGTCGCGCTTTTCGTGGGTCTCGCGTCTGTCGCCACGAGCGCGCGCGCGCAGCCGGTCGCGGATGCCAGCGCAGACGACCTCGCGGCGGCGCGGGCCGTTTTCGCAGAGGCTCTGCGCGACGAGGAAGCCAAGCACTTCGTAGACGCCCTGCAGAAGCTTCTGCGCGTGCGCGCGGTTCGCGACACGGCGCCGGTCGAGTACCGGATCGGCGCCTGCCACGAGGGGCTCGCACAATCGGTCGCGGCCTACAACGCATACCGGCAGGCGGTAGCGCTTGGTCAGGATGACGCGCGAACCGCCGACGTCGTGCGGGCGGCGCGCGATCGGATGCAAGCGCTCAACCCTCGCGTTGCACGCCTGGTGCTCGCGTTGCCGTCGCTCGCACCGGCGGACGCGGAAGTGCGCGTCGACGATCGGATCATCGCTAGGGCCTCCCTTCGAGAGCCCATCGTGCTCGAGCCGGGTCCTCACGTCGTCACGGCGACGGCGCGCGAGGCGGTTCCGTCGCGAAGCGAGATCGTCTTGCCAGAGGGGGCCCAGGTCTCTTTGACCGTTCCCCTCGCGTCCCAAGCCGGAGCCCCGCCGCCGCAAGTGGAGACCGCGGCGGCCCCCGCCGAGGCCAATCGTCCGGCGGACGCTTCGACGACCGCTGTACCCGCGAACGGAACGGCCCGCACGGCAGGGTGGATCATCGGTGGCGTCGGCGGCGGCCTCTTGGTCGCATCGGCGGTTCTCCTCTTCGCCCGCAAGACCGACATCGACCGGCTCAACACCGCATGCCCGGGGGGCACGTGCCCACAGGGCTCGAACCAGGCCGCGCTCGAGTCGACGCGCAGCCGCGCTCTGCTCGAGGGACCGCTAGCCCTCCTCCTGGGAGCAGCCGGCGCCATGGCGGTGGGAACCTGCGCGTACGTCCAATGGACGTCGCAGCACGCCCCGCACGCACACGCATCGGCTCACGTCGAGCTCGTTCTTGGCCCAGGCGCGGGGGGCGTCGCGATCGCTGGGCAGTTCCGATGAGTCGTGTCTGCGTCCTCGCCCTCTTCCCATTCGTTGCACTGCTCGGCTGCGACGACGTGCCGCCCCTGACGTTTGCCATCGGCGACTCGGGGGCGAGCGATGGGGCTTCCAAGGACGCGGCCTCGAACGTGGCCGACGTGCAGGCCGGGACCGATTCGCCCCTCCTGGCGGACGCTCCCGCGTCCCTCGACGCCGGCTGCCCGGTCAATCCCCCGGGCGGGGCCAGTGCATGCTGCGGACCGATCCCGTGCGACGGCGACTGCGATGCCCATTGTCCCGAGTGCGAGAGCAAGTGCTCGCTGTCTCAGGTGTGCTGCGCCAAGAACAGCGTGAGCTGTCACGCAGCCAGCTTCGTCTGCAACTGAGCGCGATCGTGCGCACCGAGTTCGACACGTGTAACTTGGGAAGTGTCGTGAGTCGGAAGGTGCCGCGGGAGCGGGAGGCGGCTAAGAGGCGGATCGACGACGCGAGGGCGCGACGTAGCGCCCCCGTTCAAATCCACGCGTTGTTCAAGATCTCCCCCACGCCCCCCGCGCCCGGCACGATGTACTGGTGGTCGTCGAGCCCGCGCTCGTCGGCCCATCGGCTTCCCGGCACGGTCGCCAGCACGTCCTTGTCGCTCGCGCCGCGGTCGAGGCGATAGGCGTACACCACCGTGTCGGGGTGCGTCTCGAGGACGTGCTTCAGATACTCGGGCGTGACGATGAGGTGCATCGTGATGCAGCGTCCGGGCATCCCTTCGAGCCGGGTCTTGTAATGATTGAGCGCGCTGACCAGCGAGGAGCCGGTCGCCGCCATCGGATCGGGAAAGAGAACGGTGCGGCCCGCCACGTCGCGGCCGATCTTGGCGTCGTGCCAGGTGGCGCCAGTCACGCGCCCGTCGGCGTCGGTCGCGCGGGACATGAACAGGTGATCCTGACGCACGCACGAGGGATCGAGAACCTCGGTCAAAAGGTCGTACACGATCTGCGAGGGCATCGTTCCCGCCCGGGCGATGCCGACGCTGACCACCCGCGTGTGCGGCGCGATTCCCGCGGAGCGGACCACCGCCTGCGGAAAGGACGTGACCATGCGGGTTGGCACGTCGAGCCGGACGCGCGGGAGCTCCGCAGCGACCACGGCCTCGGCCAGCTGCTGGTAGAGCGCTCGCAGGAGGCGGCCCACCTCGGGCTGCTGCGTGTCGTGCGCGCAGAACCGAGTGAGCCTGGTCCAGGCCAGGGGGTCGTCGAGCAAGTGGACGTTCGGGCCGTAGCGGTGCTCGATCTCGGCCGGGCGATAACGGCTCGTGAGGTAGGCCGCCTCGGTCATCGCCCGCTCACGTCCAGTGCCCGGCCCTCAGCGCCGCTGCGTCGATGATCTTGACCTTCGGGCCGAGGGCCTCGCGAAACGCGTCTTCGTCTTCGTCGTCCATGATCGCGTCGCCGAAGCCCGCCGCGATTTCCATCGCCGTCGACAGGATGCGCAAGAACTGCGCGAAGCTCGAGGCGGCGAGCGTCGGAACCCAGCGGTCCTGCCCGCTCATCGCCGTGTACACCGGACAGTCCCCTTCCGGATCGGGCTTGCTCACGTCGAGAAAGTACGGATCGCCCAGGAGCGAGCTTTCGCCGATGACCACCCACGACGCCTTCCAGTCCGCCGCTGGGGCTCCGTTTTCGCCGGGCGTCTGCACGAGCTGCTGCGCCTTGATCAGCTCCGCGGACGGAATGAGCCGCACCCGCTCGACGGGGGTCACCGTCTCCAACCTCTCCGGGTCGGCTGCCAGCAAGAAACTGCGATAACGGGAGGGCACGTGCAGTTGCTTTCGCAGATCGTCGACGAGCGCTTGAGGCGCTTTGCCGAACGAGCAGGGAAGCTTTCGCTTCGCGAATACTGCCTTGATGGCCTCCACCGCGTCCGCGAGATCACTGTCCACGTAGTTCGCCTCGCACGTATGGTCGGGCACGCCCGCGTTGGGGCCTGAAATGAAGCTCGCACACGCTAGCATCCTTGCCGCCGAATTTCGAACCTCAAAGACTGCTGACCCGGCACGTCACCTCTACTACGACGATCGCGGTGCTCGCCTCGCCGCCGAGGCCGCGCAAGGGCTCGATCAGCGTGGCGACCGCTTCCTCCACGATTGCGATTGCCGCGGAGGCGGCCGGGGCCGGAGCCGGGAGCGTCGACTCCGGGGTGGTCAGTTGCGCTTGCGTGTGGGCATGCAGCCGCGTCATGTCTTGATCGGGCGCGGCGATCGCGATCCGCAAGGTCACCGTGCCCGTCGTGCCTGGCGAAAGGCCGAACGCGTCGGGGCGCATCGCGAGCGGACGGCAGAGATCGGGCTTGCCCGGGCCGCCGTCGGCGCCGAGAACGACCGCGGTCCACGAGCCAAGGTCGACCCGTGGGACGTCGCTCCGTACGCCGATGGTCACGACCGGTTCGCACCGGCCCTCGCTCGCCAGCGCCCCGGGCGGGCACTTCGGGGGTCGGGGGCAGACCGCCCCAGCGCGTCGCGTCCCGCGCGGGCACGCGGCCTCGGCGGCGACGCATGCGGCGTGTCCGTCGGCGACCACGAGCGCTCCCCCGTCCGCGCAGGCGATGGCGCTGGCGGCCTCTATCGTCGTTTTCGGAAGGCAGGCGCCCGTGGCCGCATCGAGCACCTCGCGTTCGGCGCACGCGCGAAAGACGCACCCGTCGACGCCTGCCTTCGCCGCCCGGCCGCAGTAGGCGTCGCCCACCGCGGGCGGGACGCAAGCGCCGAGGACGAGCACGTGTCCGGGAGCGCACGCGCACCGCCCCGTCGGGTCCCGCGCGGCATCCCGCGGACAGGCCGCGGCGCACGCGACTCCGTCGCAGGCGGCGCGCGCGCCGCACGCGCCGGCCAGGGCGCCGAGCGCGGCGAGGATGGCGCATGCCCGCGTGCGTGCCATCGCGAGCGCGATCGTACGCGTGCTAGAGATCGGGCGCCATGCTCGCGACGTTTCTGGACGGCTCGCCCGAGTTCGATGCGGCGCTCGATCGCTTCGCGAACCGCGGCGAAGCCGATTTCGCCCGCGTCGAGCCCGCGGTGCGCGAGATCCTCGGCGCAGTCCGCGCGGAAGGCGACGCCGCGGTTCAGCGTTACAACGAGCGCTTCGGTCGGCGCGCCCCGCACCTGGTCCTGCGCGATTACCCGGGCGCCGCGGCCCTCGCTCGGCTGGCGCCCGACGTGCGCGACGCCCTCGAGCTCGCCGCCGATCGCATTCGGGCGTTCCACAAGCGGCAGATCGACCCCGGCTTCCGGTACGACGACGACGGGATCACCCTGGGCACACGCGTTCTGCCCGTCGCGCGCGCGGGCGTGTACGCGCCGGGGGGAAAGGCGCGCTACCCATCGAGTGTCCTCATGTCCGCAATCCCCGCGCGGGTGGCGGGGGTCCCCGAGACGATCCTCGCGACGCCGCTTGCGGGCGACGAGAGCGACGACCCCCTCTACGCGGCCGCGTACCTCTCGGGCATCGGGGCCATCGTCGACGCGGGGGGCGCCCAGGCCATCGCGGCGCTCGCCTACGGAACGCAGACTGTGCCGCGGGTGGACAAGATCGTGGGCCCGGGCAACGCATATGTCGCCTGCGCCAAGCGCCTGGTGTTCGGTGCGGTCGACATCGATGGCATCGCGGGGCCGAGCGAGATTCTGGTCGTCGCGGACGACGAGGCCGATCCGCGCCTCATCGCCGCGGACCTGTTGTCGCAGGCGGAGCACGACGAGGCGGCGTATCCGATGCTCGTGTGCGCCTCGGATCTGATGGCGCAAGGCGTCGGCCGGGAAGTCGACGAGCAGATGGCCACCCTGCCGCGGGCGCCGATCGCGCGGGCCGCCATGGCCAACGGCGCCGCGTTCGTGGCGCACTCGCGCGAGCGCATGGCCGCCATCGCCGACCGCCTCGCCGCGGAGCACCTCGCGCTGCACGTCGTCGACCCCCACGCGTTGCTCGCGCGCATCGGGCGCGCAGGCGCCGCGTTCATCGGCCCGTCGACCCCCGAAGCCATGGGTGACTACCTCGCGGGACCCTCGCACGTACTTCCCACCGGTGGCGCGGTGCGATTCGGATCCCCGCTCGGTGTCTACGATTTCGTCACTCGGACATCGCTGATTCAGTACAGTCCCGACGCGTTGGCGCGCCAGGGTCGCGCGGTTTGTGCGCTGGCTCGGCTCGAAGGGTTCGAAGCGCACGCCCGCGCAGTCGAAGCTCGCATGCCCCGTCATCCACGATAGACTCCGCCGCCGTGCGACGCTTCTGGCGCTGGGAGTTGCTCCTGATCGTTCCTTTCGTCGGCACCCTCTGGGTGCCGTTCTACAACGCGCTCGAGCCGCGGATCGGCGGGATTCCGTATTTCTACTGGTACCAGTTTCTCTGGGTAGGAATCAGCGCCACGCTGACCGCCGTCGTCTACTTCGCCATCCGCGGCGGTGACCGATGAACGGCATCAACGGGCCCGCGCTGGCGGTTTTCACCGCGCTCTTCCTGCTCGTGACCGTGCTGGGCTTCTTTGCCGGGCGCTGGCGACGCGCGGACCTGCATCAACTGGACGAATGGGGTCTTGGCGGGCGGCGCTTCGGGACCATCGTCACCTGGTTTCTGCTCGGCGGCGACCTGTACACCGCATACACGTTCATCGCCGTACCGGCGCTAGTGTTCGGTCAGGGCGCCATCGGCTTTTTCGCGATGCCCTACACGATCATCGCGTACCCGTTCGTGTTCATGGTCATGCCCCGCATGTGGAGCGTGTCGCACCGCCACGGGTACATCACCGCCGCGGACTTCGTGCGCGGTCGCTTCGACAGCCCTGCGCTGGCGCTCGCCGTCGCTGCCACGGGCATTCTCGCGACGATGCCCTACATCGCGCTCCAGCTCGTCGGCATCCAAGTCGTGCTCGGGGCGATGGGCATTCAGGGCAGCGGCTGGATGGCCGAGCTACCGCTGGTCGGCGCTTTCGTCATCCTTGCGGCATACACCTACCAGAGCGGGCTGCGCGCGCCCGCCCTCATCGCTGTGGTCAAGGACGCGATCATCTACGTCACCGTCCTTGCGGCGGTGATGATCATTCCGGCGAAGCTCGGCGGATACTCGGCGATCTTCGCAGCCGTTCCGCCGGCGAAGCTGCTCCTCACGCCACCGAGCGCGGGCACCCTGGGGCAGTTCAGCGCGTACGCGACGCTCGCCTTCGGCTCGGCGCTCGCTCTCTTCTTGTATCCCCATTCGATGACCGGCGTGCTGAGCTCGAGCGGCCGGGGGGTCATCCGGCGCAACAGCGCCATGCTGCCCGCGTATTCGTTCTTGCTCGGGCTGATCGCCCTGCTCGGGTACATGGCCGTCGCCGCCAAAGTCGACAAGGTGCCCGCGTTTCTGGGCGGCTTTCAGCAGTACGGGCCCAACTTCGCGGTCCCGGCGCTCTTCCTCCACTTGTTCCCGTCATGGTTCGCGGGCTTCGCGTTCGCGGCGATCGCCATCGGCGCCCTCGTGCCCGCCGCGATCATGTCGATCGCCGCGGCAAACCTCTTCACCCGCAACATCTACAAGGAGTTTCTGCGTCCGAGCTGCGCCGGCAAGGAAGAGTCCACCGTCGCGAAAGTCGCGTCGCTGGTCGTCAAGTTCGGCGCGCTCGCGTTCATCGTGCTCGTACCGCAGAAGTACGCCATCCAGCTACAGCTGCTCGGGGGCGTCTGGATCCTCCAAACATTCCCCGCCGTCGTGGTCGGTCTTTACACGCGGCGACTTCACAGATGGGGCCTCCTCGCGGGGTGGATCACCGGCATGACGCTCGGCACGTGGATGGCGCGGGCTCTCTCCTTCAAGGCCAACGTGTACCCGCTGGCCATCGGGGGCCTGGTCATCCCGGGATACACGGCGCTCTGGGCGCTCTTGGCGAACTTCACCGTTGCGATCGTCGTGAGCGCGGCCTTGAACGGGGCCGGTGTCGCGCAGGGCAAGGACGCGACCAGCGCCGAAGACTACGGGGGCTGACGTCCGCCCCACGACCGGGTTCCCACGAGTAGAAGGGTGATGATTGCCGAGACCAAGCGATGGCGCCGGCGGCCGCGCGAGGAATACTACGGTATTTGGAGCGCGGCCGACGCGCGGGCTCCGGGTGCCGGAGGTTGCGTGTCCCCCGGCGCGGAGACGACGTAACGAGCGCGGAGCTGCCTGTGCTCGGGTGAAACGACGAACGAGATGAGATCGTGGCGGCGGTCGTCCGGGGTCAGCCCGCCGATCGGACGCGACTCCGACCGAACCAAGCTGGCTGCCGTCGCGAGGTCGCCGCACAAAAGAAGCCCCGCGCGGCCCGCGGTCACTTCGATGCCGCGCGCCCAGCCGCCGAGATCCACCTTTCCGTCGAGTTGCCTGCTGGCGATGGCGATCGCGGTGTGCTCTGCCCTCGTCAGCTGACGCAGGAGGCCTTCGCGCAGCGCGCCGACCGCGTCGTCCCCGCCGTCGGGCAACGTGCCCGGCGCTCCGATTTCGATGGTCGCCAGGAGCAGGCGAGTGAGGTCTTCGCCCGTCGGGAAGTAGACGAGGACCTGATGCTCGGCGCGGTAATAGGTCAGGTGTCGCCCCGCGAGAAAAGCGAGCTCTTTCGCCGAACGCCCCCGCAACACCGACGGCCCGAGCGCCGTGGACGGCTCGGGGGCACGAACCGCCGCGATGTCGCCCGGTACGTCGTCGATGACGTAGAGGGCCGGGCACGGCACGCCGAGCACGCGCGCCGCCCACTGGAAGCTCCGCACGATGGATGCCGTGCTCTTCTCGTCGAGGCGAGTCGTGGGGTCGAGCGTGACCAGTCCTTTGCGCGCCGTCAGATCTTCGAGGCGCATCGCCACGGCGGCGCGCGCGACCCCCGCAAACAGCGCGGCGACTGCGTCGCGCGGCCCGGTGGCCCGGAGCAGGTCCCATGCGCTCTCGTCGAGCATTCCGCGGGCCCGAATGGGCGCGACCGAGCGAAACTGGTCGACCAGGATCTGCTGGTCGACGTCGGCGGCGCCGAGCTCTTCGAGGGCCAGAGCGGCGAGGAAGGCCGCGTCCGTTCGCCCCTCGCGCCAATGGCTCGCGAACGCGCTGGCGTGGATCGACGGGTCCGCGGGATCCTCGACGAGCTCGTCGGAGGCCAACTCGCTGGCGGAAGCCTCGGCGAGGAGCTCGCCCTCCGCCACCTCGCTGTACGCGAGGGCATCGCTCTCGACGGAGACGCTGGCGGAGGCCTGGTCCGGGGAGGCCTGCTGCGGGGAGGCCTGCTGCGGGGAGGCCTGCTGCGGGGAGGCCTGGTCCGGGGAGGCCTGGTCCGGGGAGGCCTGCTGCGGGGAGGCCTGCTGCGGGGAGGCCGGGTCCGGGGAGGCCTGCTGCGGGGAGGCCTCGTCCAGGGCGTCGTCGTTCGAGGCAGTGTGCGGTGCGGTGTCTTGCCTGGGCGTCACGTCGGGGACGGCATTCGCGACTCGCGGATTCTCCCAGTCGTCGGACCCGTCGACCGAGCCGAGCGCTTCGGCGGCGTCGACCGTTCGCGGACGCAGCGCGTGGAGCGCATCGAACACAGCGAGCGCGCGCTCGTGGTTCGGGTCGTTCTCCAGCGCCTTCTGGAGCAACGCGAGCGCGCCATCGTGATCGTGCAGCTGGTCGAGCGCCACCTGCGCTTGGGCGACACGCAACTCGGCTCGATCCGTCGCCGAAGGGGAGAGGTCGGCGAGCGCCCCCATCACTTCAAATGCCTGCTCCCAACTCCCGCGACGTTCGTAGCCGCGCCTCAGCGCCTGCATCACCCCGACGCGCGTCGGATCGATGGCGCGTGCCTCCTCGAGCGCCTCGATCGCCGCCGGGGCGTCGGCGAGCTCCACTTGCAAGACGCGCGCGATCGACACGAGCTCGCGTACGCGCAGCCGCCCCGACTCGATGGTGCGGAGACGCTCGCGACGAAGCTTCACGACGCGCCGGCTGTCCCCGGCCGCGGTTGCCTCGGCGATCTGCTCGTCGAGCGACAGGTCGGGCCCCGAGACCGGGGCAGGTGCCGCTTCGAACGAGGGCAGGGGCTCGGGCGCGAACGAGGGCTGGGGCTCGGGCGCGAACGAGGGCAGGGGCTCGGGCGCGAACGAGGGCAGGGGCTCGGGCGCGAACGAGGGCAGAGGCTCGAACGCGAACGACGGCAGGGGTTCCGGCGCAAACGAGGGCAGAGGCTCGAACGCGAACGATGGCAGGGGTTCCGGCGCAAACGACGGCAATGGGTCGGACTCGAACGACGGGAGCGGATCGGACCCAAACGACGGCAAAGGCTCGGACTCGAACGACGGGAGTGGCTCGGACGCGAACGACGGCAAGGGGCGGAACGTGGACGATCGCGGCGGTCGGTCGGACGCGCCACGTACGAACGCGAAGTGCTGGGCGCGCGCGCGGCCTTCGGGTGCGTTCGCGATCCGCTCGTAGACCGCGGACGACACGAATCCTTCGTACGGCGCCGCCGTTCGGGCCACATCGATGAAGAGGCGGGTCAGCGCGAGTCCTTCGACGGCGGCAGACGCCGGGCGCACGGCGGCAACGAGGGCATATCCGCGCGCGTGCGCGCCCACATCCGCGACGATCGACGCGACGTGCTCGGTCGCGGCTCGCATGTCGTTCGCACCGTCGTCGTGAAGGAGCTCTGCAAAAAGGGACACATCGGGCCCCGCCTGGGCCGCGATCGCGTCAGCCAGGGTTTGCAGTCGCACCCGACGCCCCCCGGCGGTACGGACCACGCCCCGACCGACGAGTCGGCCGCTGAGGTGCACGAAGACGTCGTCCTGTCGCGTGACACCTTCGAGGGCGTGGGACAGGTCGCTTTCCACGTCTTCGCCGTCGATGACGCTGACGCGAAAGCCGCGCTCGGCCAACTCTTGGCGGAGCCAAGCGACGGCGTCGATCCAGGTCGCCGCATCCGACGAGCGCGGATCTCCGAGCGCCAAAACGACCGCACACTGCATGAACGCGGGTGAACTTTAGTTGGGCAGGGGTCCGTAGCGAGCGTGAGGCGCGCTTTTTTTTCGCTTTTCGTGGCTTCACGCAAAATTGCGTGGAGGATGAACAGGCGGTGGGGTCCAGGAAGGAGACCGCGTTCGACGACAAGCTCGGCGCGTACTACCCCGACCGGCTCCACCTCAACTTGCACCAGGCAATGCGCGCCGCGCTCGTCGGATGGGCCGGGCGAGGGCGTTGAGCCTCGCGCTCGCGCTACGATGCGAGACAGACCCATCCGCATGCCCGCCCGAGCCCGTCATCCGTTCGCAGCCTCGGCCATCCTCGGTCTCTCGCTGCTCACGAGCTCGTGCGGCGGCTCCGCGGACTCCGCCGGCATGTCCACGGCGAGCGACGGCGGTCCCCCGGCGGCAGACGACGCGCGTGCCGACGCGACGGTGAACGCAACGGCGGACGCGACGACGCCGACTCCGGGTCGTGCGGCGTCCTGCGGCCCTAGCAACTGCCTCGGGTGCTGCGAGCAAGACGTTTGCTTTCCCGGAATCGACGCAATCGAATGCGGAGCGTCTGGCGCGGCCTGTCAGTCGTGCTCCTCGAAAGGCCAAGTGTGCCTGGGAGGGCAGTGCGCCACGCCGTGCGGCCCCGCGAGCTGCGCCGGATGCTGCGAGGCGAACCGATGCCTCGCCGGCAACTCCCAGACCGCGTGCGGCAAGCAGGGCGGCGCATGCGCGGACTGCACCATGCTCGCCTCGACCTGCGCGTCGGACGCCGGATCGGGCGGGGCCTGCGAGCCCGTAGGGGCGTGCACCCCGGCCACCTGCCCGTCGGGCTGCTGCGACGCCAACGGCGTCTGTCAGCCCGGCGTAGATCCCACCGCGTGTGGGGCGGGCGGCGCTTCTTGCCAGACGTGTCCGGATTTGGAATCGTGCGTGTCGCAACAGTGCATGTGCGAGGGGCCGTGCCTCAGCGCCAAGTGCAACTCGGTGAGCTGCCCGTCGGGCTGCTGCGATACGCAGGGCGTCTGCCAACCGGGCACCTCGCTCAGCCAGTGCGGGAAATCCGGTAGATTCTGCCGCGATTGCGAGGGTATCGGCGCCTACATGCAGTGCCTGAGCCAAGTCTGCGCTCCCGGTCCTAGGTGCCTCGGGTGCCTCGGGTGCTGCGATTCGAACGGGCAGTGCCAGCCGGGTACTTCGAATTCGCAGTGCGGCTTATTCCGGACTTGTCGTGACTGCACGTCGTCCGGCTCGCAGTGCTCCAGCCAGCGTTGCACGGCAGACGGGGGCGCGTGCAATGTGCAGACTTGCCCCTCCGGCTGCTGCGACGAAAACGGGCAGTGCCAGCCGGGCTCGGCGAGCACGCAGTGCGGGACCGGGGGCGCGATCTGCACGAGCTGTCTGCCGGGGTTCTGTTTGAACCAGCAATGCGGTTCCCACGATACGGATTCGGGGCCGCCGTGTGTTGGGTGTTACGACCCGTCCTCGGGCGCCTGCGTGCCGGGCACGGCGGACAAGCAGTGCGGCAGCAACGACGCGCCGTGCCTCGACTGCACGAAGTACGGAGCCACGTGCGACGGCTCCGGCCTCTGTAGCTCCCCCGACGGTTCCGTGCCTTGTCCGCAGAGCTGCGACGGGTGCTGCGACGCCAACGGAAACTGCCAGATCGGTTTTGCCGACGTGCAGTGCGGCGAAAGGGGAGCGGCGTGCCAGGACTGCACGGCCCTGCGGCCCACGTCGGCATGCGACTTCAGCGTGGCTCCGCGCGCTTGTGCGAGTCGGCAAACCCAGTGTCCCGCGGCGTACCCGAGCTGCCCCGCTGGCCTTCAAGAGCCCGCCCCCATCGCGCAGAAGGTCTGCTCGGCGAACGACTTGGCGAACGCCGCTGTGGCGTGCTCGGACGGGCCGAGCGCCGGCACGTGCTCTGCGTTCTTCGACTTCGAGTCGAAGTCGAATGGGGCGTGCGCGACATGCTTGCAGGCATTCGACGCCGACTTCGCGGCGCAAATCGGGATCCGCGCGTGCGTCGCGCCGCTCGTCGACGCCTCTTGCAACCATAACAGCGCGTGCGTCGTCGACTGCGTCACGTACAGTTGTTACCAGTGCCTCGACGATGCCTCGACGGCGCAGTGTGAGAGCCAAGCGCTGTCTGGGACCTGCTTGGCGTACACCCAGGCCGACGGTTGCGTCACACAAGCCCTCGGCGGGCCGGCCGCCTTGTGCAACCCCACGACGTACCAAGGAAAGTTCGGCGCATGGCTACAGGCGGTCGGCACCCGCTACTGCGGAATGTGAGGGGTCCATGAGGCTCGTCGGCGCCGCATTCGCGCCCCTCTTCGGCCTCCTCGTCGCTGCTGGATGCGGCGGCAGCGCGGAGCCATCGAGCGTCGACGGGGGCTCGCCCGGGGTGGACGCGAGCGCCGACGCGACCAAGAAGCTCCCTTCGAGCGACGGGGGCTCGCCCGGGGTGGACGCGAGCGCCGACGCGACGATGCTGTCGTCCGATGGCATGAGCGTCGTTGGGCCTTGCGGCCCGGCCACCTGCCGCGGATGCTGCGCCAACGACATTTGCCATCCGGGCACCGACGGGGCGAAGTGCGGCTCGGGAGGGTCCGCGTGCGAGTCGTGCGCGGCCGGGTCGGTGTGTGCGGGGCAACAATGCTCGCGGTCATGCGATGCGGGAAACTGCCCCGGGTGTTGCGCGGGCAATCAATGTCTGGTCGGGATGGCGCCGAACGCCTGCGGCCACGGTGGCGCCCAGTGCGCCGACTGCACGTCGGTCGGGGGATCGTGCGCGCCGTCCGACGCCGACGCGGGCGGGACGTGCCACGCGCCGGCGCTGTGCAACGCGTCGACCTGCCCGGCCGGATGCTGCGACGCGAACGGGGCTTGTCGGTTCGGCGATGCGGACGACGCGTGCGGCGCTGCTGGGACCTCGTGTCGGGCCTGCCCGCCATCCGGTGCTTGCGACAACGGGCGGTGTCTGTCATGTACGGCGAAGAGCTGTCCCGACGGGTGCTGCGACGAAGCGGACACGTGCCATCCCGGCACGAGCGACGCGATGTGCGGAGTCGGCGGCGACGGCTGCCAGAGTTGTTCGGACGTGGGCTTCACGTGTGTCGACCAGTCGTGCACGATACCCGTTAGCGCGTTCTGTCAGTGTGACTACGGCTGTTGCGACGCGCTCAATCGGTGCCAGCCCGGATCCGCCAATGCGCAGTGCGGCACGGGAGGAGACGCGTGCTCCGACTGCACGGCCGACGGCCTCCAGTGCATCGGTCAAGGTTGCGTCGACAAGACCGATGTGAGCGTGTGCGACGTGGAGACGTGCCCGACTGGTTGCTGCGACTTGTTCGGCGCGTGCCAACAAGGGATCGCCAATACGATGTGCGGCGGATTCGGAGCCGACTGCCAAGACTGCCTTCAGCGGGGCGAGCTTTGCTCGAACCAGCAGTGCACGCCTCGTCGGCTGCCCGACGGCGGACCGGTGTGCGACTCGCTCAGCTGCCAAGGCTGCTGCGACCCGTCCGGTAACTGCGTCCTCAGCAGCGACTCGCAGTGCGGCGCAAACGGGCAACTGTGCGTCGACTGCACGACCTTCGCTGGAACGTGCGGCGGCTCCGTGTGTGTGGCTCCCGACGGCGGGACGATGTGCGCGCAAAGCTGCTCCTTCGGGTGCTGCGATTCCAATGGCGTCTGTCACGCGGGCTTCATCGACACCCAATGCGGAGAATGGGGCAACGCGTGCGCGGACTGCACGGCTCTTCAACCGCCTTCGACGTGCGACCTTGGCGTGCAGCCTCGCGCGTGCACCAGCCAACAAATGCTCTGCCCTGCGCCCTATCCAGGCTGCCCCGCGGCCCTGCAGTTGGCCGCGCCGGTGCGCCAGCACGTGTGTTCGAAGGACGACCTGCTGAGCGTGGCCTCGGCCTGTTCGGGCGGCCCGTATGCCACGTCTTGCCTTGCGTTGGGCGCGAACTCGCCGTGCTCCAATTGTTTGGCCGCGTTCGAGTACGACTTCTCCGCGCAAATCGGCGTTCGCGAGTGTGTCGCGCCGTACGTCAGCGCGACGTGCAATCACAACAGCGCGTGCCTGACCGACTGCCTGACGCAGGTCTGTTATCACTGCGCGGACGCCATGGACGCGTGCGATGTCCAGGCGCAGTCCGGAGCGTGCGCGGCGTTCACGCCGGCCGACGCGTGCGTCACGCAAGCCCTGAATGGGGTGGGGGCCGTGTGCAATCCGAATACGTATCAGGGGAATTTCGGCGCGTGGCTTCAGGCGGTGGGCGCGAAGTATTGCGGGCTTTGAAACGCGGCCCCCAATGGTCACTCGTTTCACGTGCACTCCGACATGGCGAGCTCGAGCCGCCGAGAACCTGGCTCGCCTGGCCGAGCCGCTGTCGGGCACGTACCTCGCGGATGGTTGCTGATGTTTTCGTCCCGCTCTTCCATCGACCTCTCGCCCAACCGGCTGGCGCTCGCGCTCGCTCGCGCCCGCGCGTCCCGCCGGCCGATCCTCGACCTGACCGAGTCCAATCCGACGGGCGCCGGGATCCGCTACGACGAGGGAGCCATCCGGGCCGCTCTCGCCGAATCGGCGTCGCTGCGATACGCGCCAGCCCCCTTCGGAATCGCCGCCGCGCGGCAAGCCGTTGCGCAGGAGCTCTCTCTCCACGGCGCGCCCGTCGACCCGGCGCGCGTCGTGCTCACGGCGAGCACGAGCGAGGCCTACGCGTTCCTGTTCAAGCTCCTCGCCGACCCCGGCGACGAGGTGCTCGTCCCGGTCCCCAGCTACCCGCTCTTCGAGCACCTGGCTCGGCTCGAGTCCGTTCGCGCCGTCCCGTACCGGATCGCCTACGACGGCGCCTGGCACGTCGATCTGGCGTCGGCGCGTGCGGCCGTCTCGTCGCGCACGCGCGCGATCATCGTGGTCAACCCGAACAACCCCACGGGCTCGTACGTGAAGCGCGACGAGCTGGACGCCCTCGCCGCGCTCGGCTTGCCCATCGTGAGCGACGAAGTCTTTGCTCGCTTTCCCCTGCGCGAGGACAGGAGACGCTGCCCCTCCGTGCTCGGCGCCATCGAAGAGAACGCCGCGCCGCTCGCATTCGTCCTGGGTGGGCTGTCCAAGCTCGCGGGCTTGCCGCAGATGAAGCTCGCGTGGATCGCGGTCGCGGGTGAGCGCGCGCGCGTCGCCGAAGCGCTGGAACGGCTCGAAGTGATCGCCGATTCGTTCCTTTCGGTAGGCACTCCCGTGCAGCTGGCGCTGGGCGGGCTCCTGGCCTGCCGCGGCGTCGCTGAAGAAGCCATTCGCGTTCGAACACGAGCCAACGTCGCGACTTTGCACGCCGTCGTCGTGGCGTCTGCCGTGTCGGTCCTCGATCTCGAAGGCGGGTGGTACGCGATCCTGCGCTTGCCGCGAACAGAGAGCGAAGAAGACTGGGCCCTGGCGCTTCTCGAGGAGGACGGGGTGTATGTCCACCCGGGTCACTTCTTCGACTTCGAAGAAGAAGCGTACATCGTAGTGAGTTTGCTTACGCCGGAGGCAACCTTCCACGAAGGTGTGAGTCGGATCGTGGAGCGGGTTCGTCGAATGGAGGTACGCTGACCGCTTCTTCTCGCTCTTCATCGCACGTTCGAACAGCTAGCGAGGCAACGTTGGCGCGCACTTCATGGCAGTCTCTTTTCTTGTCAGTATTGGCGATCGTCGCTTTGGGGGATATGGCCGCGTGCTCGAGCGTGATCGGCGATTTCCAAGTCCAGGAAGGTGACGCTTCGGTCGACGACGGGTCGTCCGATGCCGGCTCCGATGGGACGGCGGACCAAACGGCCTCCCCGCCTGCCGACGCGGCGTCGATGACGGATGTCGCACGGGAAGGGGCCACTCCGGCAGACGCGGCTCCGGACGCGATCCCGCCCGGCGACGCGCCGGCAGACGTAATCCCGCCCGGCGACGCGCCTGCAGACGCGCCCCATCTCCTCGCGGATGCTGGCCCCGAGGCGTCGCAAACCGACCCTGGGTTGGACGCCTGCGTCTCCGAGTCGGACACCGCACTTTGCTCGGCACTCGGGAAAAACTGCGGACCGGTGACGGCGCCGGACAGCTGCGGCACCATGCGTACCGTTGCAAGCTGCGGCACGTGCGCCACGCCACAAACCTGCGGCGCCAGCGCGCCGAACCAGTGCGGGTGCGTCGCCGAAAGCGACGCGACCTTCTGCACGCGGCTCGGCCATACCTGCGGCGCCCTCGCGGGCGCGGACAACTGCGGGAAGGCCAGAACGGTTGCGAACTGCGGGACGTGCTTGCCTACCAACAGCTGCAGCGCCGCGGGCATATGCGTCTGCGGCGCGTTTGCCGGGTGCACCGCGGGCCAGACTTGCTGCAGCAACGGTTGCTTCAGCGTGGGGAGCGACCCGAGCAACTGCGCCGGGTGCGGGATCAGCTGCGGGCCGGGCGACGCCTGGGAGTGCTACGCCGGGCAATGCGGCTGCGGCATCCGGGGCAACGGCAATGCCTGCGGCGCCGCGTGCAACAACTTCAACACGAACTCGAACTGCGCCCACTGCGGCGACGCGTGCGACGTCATCGGCGGCGACCTGTGCTGCACGTTGCAGGGCGGGACCGTGTACGCCTGCCGGTACGGCGGGGACTGCGCGCGTTGATCGGTCGGCCCGGGTCGACGCATTCAGTCCGAACCGTGTTCGTCCTGCCGCGGGGCGTTGTACCATCGACGCGTGGATCACCCGGAACGCAGGCCCCCCCTTCGCGTCGCGGCCATCACCGTGAGCGATACGCGCACCGAAGCGGACGACGAAGGCGGCCGCTGCCTTCGCGATCGGCTCGAGGCCGCCGGCCTCGTCGTCAGCTTGCGCGCGATCGTGCGCGACGAACCGGACGAAGTGCGTGCCGTGATCGCGCGCGCGTGCGACGAGAACCTGGTCGACGTCATCGTCACGACGGGAGGCACCGGACTCGCGCCGCGCGATCGCACCTACGAAGCCGTGAGCGCGCTTCTCGAGAAGACCATGGATGGCTTCGGGGAGGCGTTCCGCCGTCTCTCGTGGGACGAGATCGGGCCGCGCGCGGTGCTCTCTCGTGCGGTGGCCGGCGTGCATCGCGGGCGTATCCTCGCCGCGCTCCCCGGGAGCCCGAAGGCGGTCGTGCTCGCGGTCGATCGCATCCTCGTTCCGATCCTGGCGCACGCGGTGGGCCTCGCCCGCGGCGACCAGCACGGGCATTGAGCCGTGTTCGGCTTCGACGAAGCCCGCGCTCGCCTGCTCTCGGGTGTTCGACGGATCTCGAGCGAGCGAGTGCCGCTCGGCGACGGGCCGGGCCGCGTGTTGGCCGACGATCTGGTCGCGCGTGAGCCGCTTCCACCCTTCGACCACAGCGCGATGGACGGCTATGCGATCGCGACCGCCGACCTCGGCGAGCAGGGCCCATGGACCCTCCGCGTCGCCGGCGAGAGCCGCGCGGGCCGCGAGGCCCCCCCGCTCGGCGCAGCCACCGCTTGTCGCATCTTCACGGGCGCCCCGATCCCGCCCCGCGCGGATTGCGTCATCATGCAGGAGCACGTGACGCGAGTCGGCGACGATCTGTCGTTTGCCACCCGCCCCGCCGCGCGCCAGCACGTGCGCAGGGCCGGAGAGGATCTCGAGCGCGGTGCGATCGCCATCCGGGCTGGCACGCGTCTGACCCCAGGGGCCATCGCGCTCGCCGCGATGCTGGACCGCGCCGAGCTCGTGGTCGCTCGGCGGCCGCGCGTCACCATCCTCTGTACCGGCGACGAGCTGCGAGCCCCCGGTGTCGAGCGATTCGCGGCGTCGATCCCCGAGTCGAACAGCGCCGCGCTCGCGGCGTTCGCGCGACAGGCGGGGGCAAGCGTGCGGATCGCGCCGATCGTCGGGGACGAACCGAGTGCGACGCAGCAGGCGATCGAACGCGCTCTCGACGGAACCGACGTGCTGCTGACCGTCGGCGGCGTCAGCGTCGGCGACCACGACGTCGTCCGTGCAGCGCTCGAGCGCGCCGGCGTGACGCTGGACTTCTGGCGGGTCGCGATCAAGCCCGGCAAGCCGCTTGCGGTCGGAAGGGGCGCGACCGCCCACGTGCTGGGCCTTCCTGGCAACCCGGCGAGCGCGCTCGTGACGTTCGTGATGTTCGGGATGCCGCTGCTGCGCTCGATGCAAGGTGACGCGCGGCCGTTCGCAGTGCCGCTCGTCGTTCGGCTCGATGCCGCGCGCAAG
>Ga0265313_10000166_pt1 | contig 69099 bp, 53 predicted proteins | sample 4123metaG_FD_203122 | JGI IMG/M metagenome (GOLD analysis project Ga0265313, IMG submission 203122) | Rhizosphere microbial communities from Carex aquatilis grown in University of Washington, Seatle, WA, United States - 4-1-23 metaG | ecosystem: Host-associated > Plants > Roots > Rhizosphere >... | reverse complement strand
CTCTGCGAGGTGGGCGTGAAGCCGTCCCCGTTCGTCGAAAAGCTCGTCGGGCTTGTAGCTCTTCATCCAAGCCTCGAGCATCTCGAGGTGGCGCGGGTGTTGAGCCAGCCCCGCGAGAGGAACCTGATGCGCTCGGAAGGTCCCCTCGACGGGCACGCCGTCGACGACCTTTGGTCCCGTCCATCCCTTGGGGGTGCGCATGACGATCATCGGCCAGCGCGGTCGCGCCTTGAAGCCCCGCGTACGCGCGGCCTCCTGGATTGCGCGAATCTCGCCGATCACCCCTGCGAGCGTTGCGGCCATCTTCTGGTGCATCTCCGCGGGCTCGTCTCCCTCGACGAAGTGCGGCGCGTAGCCGTAGCCGAGAAAGAGTTGCTCGAGCTCGTGTTTCGGGATGCGGGCGAGAACCGTCGGGCCGGCGATCTTGTAGCCGTTGAGGTGCAAGATCGGGAGGACCGCGCCGTCGCACACGGGGTCCAAGAATTTGTTCGAGTGCCAGCTCGTCGCGAGCGGCCCCGTCTCCGCTTCGCCGTCGCCCACCACGCAGCAGACGAGGAGGTTCGGATTGTCGAATACGGCGCCGTACGCATGAGAAAGGGAGTATCCGAGCTCGCCTCCCTCGTGGATGCTGCCGGGAGTCTCGGGAGCGACGTGGCTCGGAATGCCGCCGGGGAACGAGAACTGCTTGAATAGGAGGCGCATGCCCGCGGCGTCTTGGGAGACGTTCGGATACACCTCGCTATAGGTGCCCTCGAGGTAGGCATTCGCAACAATTCCCGGGCCTCCGTGCCCGGGCCCGGCGACGTAAATCGCGTCGAGGTCCATCTCTTTGATGACGCGATTCATGTGCACGTAAATGAAGTTGAGCCCTGGCGTCGTTCCCCAGTGGCCCAAGAGTCGGGGTTTTACGTGCTCGATGCGTAACGGCTCGCGCAGCAGCGGGTTCGCAAGAAGGTAAATCTGGCCGACCGAGAGGTAGTTCGCCGCGCGCCAGTACGCGTCCATCTTGCGCAGCAAATCGGGGGACAGCGTGTCGTCCATGGCAGCCTCGCAGGAACCTCTGCCCGAACGGAGCGCCGGCCGCAAGGATCGCGCTGTCGGCTCTCCCTACGAACGACAGGGACGACCAGCCGTTAGTGCGTCGAGCACTTCATCATGCACATCAGGTCGCCGTTGCAGCCGCAGTCGCCCTTCTTGGCTGGCGCCGGTGAACCACCACCGGCCGCCGGCGCGGCCGTCGCGGGGGTCGCTGCCGGCGGGCCCGCGCCGGGGCCCCCGCCACCCCCGCCAGCGGGCTTCGCCGGCGGGCCCTGCTTGAATGCACTACCTCCGCCGCCGCCATAGACGCGCGGCTTCGCCACCGCGGCGGCGACGGGGCCTGCCGATGCGCTCGCGGACGCCGACGGCGTGGCCGAGGCGGCGCTTGCACTTGGCGCAGCACTCGGAACGGGCTCCGCCGCCGCAGACGCGCTCGGCGCGGGCGCGGCACTTGCGCTCGTCACCGGCGTGGGGGCAACCGCTCCGCCACCAATCTTGAGGCCGATGACGATTCCAAGGACCAGAAGCAGCGCAACACCTGCACTGCCACCAATGACCAGCGGCAAGCGGCTCTTCGGCTGCGCGTCGGCGGCGGAACCAACCCCACCGAGCGGAGCCGCGAATCCTAGTGGCGGAGCGACCCCGAGAGGTGAGGAGAGGGGGTTGGCGTCTTGCAGCGTCGGCGGGCGCATCGACTCCGCCCTCGCGGACAGAGCCTTGAGGTCGATGATTCCCGAGTCGTCTTTGCTGCGGCCGAAACCAGCGTCCGGACTTTGCGGCTCGGCGTTTTTGGTGAGGTGGTCCAGCGAAAAGAGGACCGAGTTTTCGTTGCGCTGGCCGGTCAATCGACCGTCGTCGCCGGCCGCCGGGGCGATGGGTTGGGTCGCTGTAGGACTCATCTGCAATTCTTCCCCTGAACGCGTAGCAAAAAGATCGCGCGCACGAGCCTCTCTCTTGACGACGGCGGCGCGTTTCGGCTCGGGCTCGGACTGTGCCGCGAACGCGCTCTCGTATGCCGGGGCCCTCCCGTACGGCGGAGCGGCGGCGGGCGCTTCGTAAACGGGCGACTGCGCTGCCACCGGTTGCGCCGGCAGTCCCGGATCGAACGCGACGGCCGCAGCCGCTGGGGGTGACTGCTCGGCGGCGGAGTGCAGCGCCGACACGACCGCGTCGACCTCGCCCAACGGCTTCCAGTCGCTCATGCCCTCGGTCCAGACGAACGTGTCCTGAGCGACGACCCCCGCGTTGTACGCGGTCACGAGCTCCGCGAGTGCCATCGTTCGTTGGTCGTTGTCAGCGACGCTCACGTGCCATTCGGCCCCCCCGGCTTCCCCTCCACCCTCCGTCGCAGTGGCGGGCGGCGGAGCTGCCGAAGTGCCGTTCGCCGAGGCGCCGCCACTCGCGTTGACGACGATCGTCGCACCGCACTTGCGGCAGCGAATTTTGACGATCTTCCCTTGGATCTTCTCGTCGGCAACGTTGTACTTCGAGTGGCAAGACTGACAACTGATCTTCATGTGAGACCGCTTCCCTCAGCTAGTGTACACGCGCGCCGCGCCCGTGGCGGTGATTCCGACGCGGCCAAGCCTCAAGGTTGCTTGGCGGTTACGCGCAGGTCATCGCCGCGAACGAGCGTGGCCTGGGTTTGGATTTGCATCATGCCGCTACCCGGCGGCTGGCCACTCGGCGAGGGCGCCTTCTGGTCGCCGTTCGGCCCGTGGAACACTGCGACCACGCGCTCCTTCAGCTCCGACTTTCGCGCGAGCGACTCGCCGCGAACCAGCTCGAGCTCTCCGGCGGATTCGGACTCGAACTCTTCCAGCGTCGCCCCCTTGGGAGCTCCGGGCAAGGGAGCTTCCTTGTCGGCCGCGTACGCTTTGACGTCCAGACTCAATCGGAGGCGGTCGCCCTCGATTGCCTTCACGCGGTACGCGCGGTACGCGATGACGTCCAGACCGGAGAGCGGCATCCGCGTTTCGGCGATCCACTGCGCGCCCACACCGACCGGCTTGGCCGGAAGCGGGACGGTCGCGAGCACCAACGCCTCCGCCGCCCCCGTAGCGATCCGTTCGAGCTCCGGGGGGGCACCCTTGCCGAGCTGCGTTTGCACGGCGCTCTCCGAGCCGTCGGGCGTTATCTGGATGCGCACCGACGTCCCCGCCAGCGCGTTCACTTCCTTCTCCATGCCCGCCGGAAGTTGGCCGAGCTGCTGGCGAGAAGGAGCCGCTTTCTTCACGTCGGCGACGAGCCAGTCGGCGCCGCCGTCGTCTTTCTTCGCCGGGCCCAGCAAAAAGGCGAAGTCCACGGTGGGCATCGCGATGCGGGGTCCCATTTGAATGGCGAGCTCGAGGGAGGCCGGTCCGTAGGAAGAAGTGCGAGCGCTATCGGGCGACGAGTCGACCGCCGGTCGCAGGCTGACACGGGGCTCCGAGCCATCGAGGATCAATTCGACGTGTGTCGGGGTCCCTTTCGGGTGGCGCAGGTCCGCCCCGCCGACGGGGAAAATGCCCCCCGGGGGCGGGCCCTTGTCCGACGAGGCGGAGGCGGCCGACCCCGCCTGGAGCACCTTCGCGAGCTTGGGGTCGGCGGTCGCGTACTTGTCGGTACTCGCGTTGGCGTCCGCCGCGGGAGCTGAGGAAGTAGGTTTCTTTTCTTCGCACCCGGCGCCTAATGGTGCGGCGCCCAGCGCGAGCACGAGCAAGCGGTGCGTCAGTCGACTCATGGCGGGAACTGCTTATCACAAGCTCCCGCGTTGGCGTCCCCCCAGGCTTTCGAGACCGCTTGAAGGCTGTGAGTGCATGTGCGTCCGCCGCGCGCCAGAGCCGCGCTCTAAGCACCGAACGGTTTGGCTGACCGAGGATTTGGTGCGAGTTTCGAGCAGCGCGAGGCGCGACAACGAGAACTACTGGCGGCACCTTGAGGAGGACCAACCAAACGATGCGAAGGGAATCGCGGCAAAGCCGACGGGAGTCAACCCGTTCGGTGCTCTAGGCTCGGCGAATCGCGGGACCGCTCAGGGAAAAGGCGTGGACGGGAAGTCGGCGATGTACTTCTTCTTGTAGAGGTCGTGGCACTGTTTGCACGACGCCTTGACGCCCTTCATGTCTTGCTTCGCCGAGGCCGCGGAGCCGGCCTTCGAAATGCTGGCCCACTGCGGGTAGTCGCCCGTCGGCGGCTTTGCGGCGACCAGATCGAACGCCTTCTGAAGCGCCGGATAATCTTCCCCAGCTTGGGGCGCGCCCATGTTCGGCTTCATCCATTTGCCGAGCGGCGTTTTCGGATCACCGGCAGATGCCACTCCGGCAGCGAGAGCGATGGCAATGGCGAGAGGAAGGGACGTTCGCAGGAGGGTTTGTCGCATGTGTGGTTTCGTTTTGGCTTGTGAGAGGGAGTTAACAGTACACGCTAGGGAGGTCATCCGGTAGGGCCTCTTTCGAATTCACCCCCCTTCGCACCCTCACCCGATAGGGCAAGCCACTCCCGTGCCACCAAGACCGCAATAGCCGCCCGGATTTTTGGCCAGGTACTGCTGGTGATCGTTTTCCGCGTAGTAAAAATCTCCAGCGGCGGTGATTTCGGTCGTGACCGCGCCGTGGCCAGACTCCGAAAGACGTCTTCCGTAGGCGTCTCGAGAGGCTTCGGCCAGCCGCTTTTGCTTGTCGTCCGCCACGTAGATCCCGGAGCGGTACTGTGTGCCGACGTCGTTGCCTTGACGCATCCCTTGGGTCGGATCGTGCCCTTCCCAAAACGCGCGAAGGAGCTCCTCGTACCCAATCTTGGAAGGGTCGAACACGACCCTGACCACTTCGGCATGCCCCGTTCTGCCTGAGCACACCTCGCTGTACGTTGGGTTGGGTGTAAAGCCCCCGGCATAGCCGACCTGCGTGGAGTAGACGCCTGGCTTTTGCCAAAAGATTTTCTCCGCTCCCCAGAAGCAACCCATCGCGAACGTGGCCAGCGCCATCTCCGGCGGAAACGGAGGCTGGAGCCGAGAGCCCAGAACGAAATGCCGAGCGGCGACGGGCATCGCGTCAGTGCGGCCGGGAAGGGCGGTTTCGCGTGTGAGTGGCTTGAACCGATCGGCGTATCCCATGGCCGGGAGCATGTCACCGAACACCCGAGCGTGCATGCCCGGCCGTTCATGAACCCGTCGTGCGATCCGTATCCCCCAACGATGCCCCCGCTTCCCGCGCGCGCTGCGCGAATCCTTGTCGTCGAGGACGAGCGCGTGCTCGGCCGCGTTTATTCGAGAGCGCTCGTCGCGGCTGGCTTCGCCGTCGACTTGGCTGCCGACGGAGCAGAGGCGCTGGAGCGGCTGCTCGGCGTTTCCTACGACGTCTTGGTGAGCGACGTGTGCATGCCTCGGATGGACGGAATCGATCTCCTCCGGCAGGTCCGCCGGTCGCGCCCCAATGTGCCGGTCGTCCTCGTCACGGCGCACCTCGACGAGCGCTCCTACGAGTTGGCCCATACGCTTGGGGCCGCTCGTTTCCTCCGCAAACCGGTGACGATGGAACAGCTGGCCCGCGCCGTGGAGAGCGCTGCGCTGCTCAGAGCTTCGCTCGTACGTGCCGCCGAAAAGCGCCGCTAGTGGAAGCCTGGTGCTTTTCGCCGATGGCTGCGCGATCCCGGTGGCGAGCGTGCTCGCGTACAAAAGTACGCTCCGCGCGCTCGACACCGGCCTCGCTTGCCCTCGGCGAAAATCACCAGGCTTCCAACGCAGCGCGCTCGCGGTGTCCTAGGGGCATTGGACGTCGTCGTTGGCTGCGTTCGGCGTCCCGAAGAAGCCGGGAAACCACGCGGACGCGGACGGCTGCCAGCTGCTCCAGTCGGACCGTTGACTCGGCATGCAATCGCTTGGAAACGCGAGAGACGCGCCAACGGTCAGTGTCATGGACGGGTAGGTCACCGAATCGATGATCGTCCCGCCGAACTGGAGCGTGATAGTGCCGCCCTTGTTGCGAAGTACGTCGCCTGGTTGTCCGGACCAGACGATCAGGGCACCTGGAAGGTCGTGATTGATGGCCGCGTTGTTCGAATCGGCAACGAGAAAGGTCCCGAGAGCGGGTATCCATAGGTCTTCGGCGACGTCGAAGATCCGGATCTTGTTGCCGGTGGGCGCCTCGCCGTGAAGGCCCCGAAGATCGAGGGCGCAGTCGAGCGTGCTCTGCGCTTCGAGCCACTCGCCGTGATCGCCCGTGCCCGCCACCGACTCGATCATGAGTTCGTCGATGACGAGATCCCCCGGAACGAGGGCCTGCGTGCACACGCCACCCTCGCCCGCGTCGAACGGAGGGAGCGCGGTGTCGGACGCATCGGAGGTCGCTTGCGCTACCGCGTCCTGCTCCGGCTGGGAGGCATCGGCGCCGGAACTCGAGCTCGGGTAGGCCGGTATCGGATCGACGACGGTTGGAGCCGCAGACGGGACGTCCAACAGGGTCGCCGGAGCGCCGTCGTCGTCGGGCGGAGTGTCGTCCGGGCCTATCGTGCCACCAAACGGCGCGTCGTCGCCGGCTCCGACCGCCGGCGGCGTGTCGGGCGCGCCGCTCGGCGGTTCGGCGGAGGCGCATGCGGTCGCAAGAGCGATGAAGAGCAGAGTCCAGGGGCGCATCCCGCTTCCTCCAGCACGCCTCGTTCCCGCTTCGTTTTCATGCGTTTCCCAGCGATCGACGCCCGGCGACCTCCGTCCCGGGACGCTGCAACACCCGTCCCGAGACGGCTCCGAAGTCCGCTCAGGAAGGGGGCGGTACTTCGCGGGTTCCGTGTGACAAGCGTAGACGCCGGCGTGTCCCGGCGCGTAAAACGTGAACCGCGGGGCGCGACGGGCGCCCTCGAAGGCAGAGCCGAATGTCGATTCTGATCGTGGGCGGTGCAGGTTACATCGGTAGCCATACGGCAAAGCGAGTCGCTCGTGCGGGCCTGACGCCGGTCGTGTTCGACAACCTGGAGTACGGACACCGTTCCGCCGTGAAGTGGGGGCCGTTCGTGGAAGGCGATCTCGCCGATTCTCCGCTCATCGAGCGAGTCCTGCGCGAGTACGAGATCACCTCGGTGATTCACTTTGCCGCATACGCGTATGTCGGCGAGTCGGTCGCGAACCCTCGGAAGTACTTTCGCAACAACGTTGTCTGTACCCTCAATCTGCTGGACGCGATGGTCGACGCGGGGGTTCGCGAAATCGTGTTTTCTTCGACCTGCGCGACGTACGGCGAGCCGCACGAGGTGCCCATTTCCGAAAACCACCCTCAGACGCCGGTGAACCCGTACGGTGAATCGAAGCTGGCGGTGGAAAAAATACTCCACTGGTACGCCGGAGCGTACGGAATGCACTTCGCGGCGCTTCGTTACTTCAACGCGGCTGGCGCCGATCCCGACGGCGAGCTCGGCGAGGATCACGACCCGGAGACGCACCTGATTCCGCTCGCGATCGCGGCCGCCCTCGGTCGAGGCAGCGAGCTTTCCATCTTCGGATCCGATTACCCCACGCCCGACGGTACCGCCGTCCGCGACTACATTCACGTCGTCGATCTCGCCGAGGCGCATTGGCTCGCTCTGCGCCATTTGGCGAAATCGAGCGAAAATCTTCGCCTCAATTTGGGAACGGGACGCGGTCACTCCGTGAAGGAAGTCATCGCCGCGGTCGAGAAGATCGGTGGCCGCAAAGTTCCCTCGCGACAGGCCCCACGCCGCGCCGGCGATCCACCTGCGCTCGTCGCCGACGCTCGGGAGGCCGCGAAGGTTCTCGGTTGGCGACCGGAGTATCCGGAGCTCGAGACGATCGTAGAGCACGCGTTTCGCTGGCACGAGCGAAAGACTTGAGCGCGGCGGACGCGCCTATTTGGGAAGAGCGCTGGCACCCGCTGCGCGAAGAGTGGGTCGTGGTTGCCGCCCACCGCGACCATCGGCCGTGGTCCGGCGAGACGGTGCGGACCGCACGCGTCGAGCTCCCCTCGTACGAGCCCTCCTGCCACCTGTGCCCCGGCAACACCCGCATCGGAGGGACGATCAACCCCGCTTACGCGAGTACGTTCGTCTTCGAGAACGACCACCCATGCGTCGGAATCGACGCGCCGGAGACTGTCGCTCCGCCGTCTCCGTACCGCAATCGCAGGGCAGACGGGGTGGCTCGCGTCATCTGCTTTTCGCCGAGGCACGACGCTGCCCTCGCGGTCCTTCCGATCGAAGCCGTTCGGGAGGTCGCAGAGGTGTGGCGGCGGCAAACCGTGGACGTCGGCAATCGACCTGAAGTCAGACATGTCCTGTGCTTCGAGAACAAAGGCGAAGTGGTTGGCGTGTCGAATCCCCACCCGCACGGGCAAGTATACGGCACGAATTTCGTATTCAAGACGATCGAAATCGAGCTTTCGGCCTCGACGCGGTACGAGAACGAAACAGGCCGGCGACTTTTTACGGACATCATCGCCGCCGAGCAGCGGGACGGGCGCCGGATTCTCTACGAGGACGAGCGCGTCATCGCGTTCGTCCCATACTTCGCCCGATACGCGTACGAGGTGTACGTCGCGCCGAAACGCTCGGTCGCCCACGTGTCTTCCCTCACCGACGACGAGACGCTGTCGCTCGCGGTGGCTCTGAAAGACGTGACGATTCGCTTCGAAAACCTTTGGCGGGCCCCGTTTCCGTACGTCATGGCCCTCCATCAAGCGCCCACCGACGGAGGCGATTACCGGCCTTATCACTTCTACGCGGCGTTCCATCCACCCCTGCGCCAGCCTGGGCTTCTCAAGTATCTCGCCGGTCCGGAGATCGGAGGGGGCAACTTCCTCAGCGACAGCGCGCCCGAGGCCAAAGCGGCTGAGCTTCGCGCCCTACCGCCGGTGCACCACTCGGAGAAGTGACGGGGACGCGATGTGGCGCATCGACGACGGGTGCAGGCCGCCCGACGCAGAGCTGCTCGAGATGGCATCGCTCGTCGAAGCACACGCCGAGTTCTTCGATCGAGCGAAGCCCATCGCGCTCGCGCGCGCCCCCGGGCGCCTCGACGTCATGGGCGGGATAGCCGACTACTCGGGGTCGCTCGTTCTGGAGTGGCCGCTCTCCGCCGCCGCTTGGGTCGCGGCGCAAGCTGACGATCGGCCTTTCGTCGCGATCCGGACCACGGAGGCGGCAGAACTCTCGGCAGAAGACTCGGTGACGCTCCCGCTTCATGCGCTCGCGCCTGCGCGGGGACCGCTCGACTACGAGAGCGCTCGAGCCATGTTGACCGCCGATCCCCGTCGCGCTTGGGCGGCCTACGCCGGGGGGGCCGTCGTCGTGCTTCACCATTCGCGGGGCCGCTCTTCGGTCGACGGGTCGAGGTGTCTGCTTCATTCGAAAGTCCCGATCGGCAGAGGCGTGAGCTCCTCGGCAGCGATCGAAGTCGCGGCGATGCAAGCGCTTGCCGCGCTGGCCGGAATCGACCTGGCCGGCCGCGATCTCGCGCTCCTCGCGCAGCGCGTCGAAAACTCGATCGTGGGTGCGCCATGCGGACCGATGGACCAGATGACCGCCGCGTGCGGCGTGCGCGACCACTTTTTGGCTCTGCTTTGCCAACCGGCCGAGCTCGAGCCGCGCGTCGCACTTCCGGCCGAACTCGAAGTGTGGGGACTCGACTCGGGCATCCGGCACGCGGTTACCGGCGGCGACTACGGCGGCGTCCGGGTGGGCGCGTTCATGGGATATCGAATCATCGCGGAAGAATCGGGGTTCGCGTCGCGCCTCGTCGCGCCCGGGCTGGTCGCCGTGGAGGACCCGCGATTCCGGGGGTATCTTGCGAACGTCTCTCCCTCGCTGTGGGAAGCCCGCTTTCGAGACCGCGTCCCGGCGGCGCTCGATGGCCGCTCGTTTCTCGACCGATACCAGGGCCACACCGATCGCGTCACCCAAGTCGACCCGTCGAAGAACTATGCCCCGCGCGCTTGCACCGAGCACCCGATCTACGAGCACCATCGCGTACAGATCTTCCGCGCGCTCCTCGAAGGCGGCGCGAAGAGCGAGGCGTCGCGCGTCCTGCTCGGGGAGCTGATGTACCAATCGCACGCGAGCTATGGTGCATGCGGGCTCGGTTCGGACGGGACCGACCGGTTGGTGGATCTCGTGCGTGAGGCAGGCGCCGGAGCGGGGTTGTACGGGGCGAAAATCATGGGCGGCGGAAGCGGCGGAACGGTCGCCGTCCTCGCCCGGTCGGGAAGGCGGCGAGAGCTCGATCGGATTGTCGCGCAATACGCAATCGAGACCGGGCGGCCGGCGGCGCTCATCGGAGGCTCCTCCGACGGCGCGCTTGGTTACGGGGTGCGTTGGCTCCTTCCGGCGTGAGGTTCAGCCGGAGAGCAGTTCGTCGAGCGCGCTCTTCTCCCCTTGTGGCAGGACGACGACGGCCCTGCACGTCCGAACCGCGGCGAGGATGCTGCCGTCGTCCCCCTTCAAAGCCTCGCGCGTCCATTCGGGTCTCGCGCGAAGAACATCCACCACCCGGCGCGCGGCGCCCGGGTCGTCGACCAGTAAGACCGCCTGCTCGCGTCGCGACCGCATGTCGAGCGGAAGGCGCACGACCAGGGCGGTGCCCCCGCTCGGCGCTTCCTCAGCCCGAGCGGCGCCGCCGTGCATCGCCACGATCTCGCGAACGACCGCCAGACCGACGCCGGCGCCGGGTACCCGCCCGTCGCGCGTCAGCCGCGCACCTCGCTCGAAAACGCGCTCGCGCTCCTCGGGGGGAATGCCTGGCCCCGTGTCGATGACGACCAGCTCCGCGTGCTGACGCGCCGCGAATCCGGAGGCCGGACCCTTCGGCGTAACCGCTCGGACGACGACCCGGATCCGCCCCCCTGCCGGCGTGAACTTGAGCGCATTGACGAGGATGTTCGTGACCACCTGTTTGATCTGCATGGCGTCGCCCCAGAGCGAAACGGGCTCGGGCGCCTCGAACTCGGTCGCCACCGACCTTTGTTCGGCCACGGTTTCGAAGAGCTGCATCGTCGAACGGGTCACCTCGACCAGGTCGAACAACGTCCTGCGTACGGTCCTCGCCGACGACGGGGCGACGCTCGCCATGTCGGCGGGCAGATCGGTGTGCGCGCGGGCCGCGCCGCCGAAGCGATGGAGCATCGCCGCGGTGTCGTTGGCCGCCTCGAGAATGTGCGCGACGTGCCCGCGTTGCGTCGCGTCGAGCGGTCCAGCCAGGCCGTCGCGGAGGTTGCCGGCAAAGCCGGCGATCACGCCGCAAAGCACACGCGCGTCGTGCGTGAAGGTTTGAGCCTCGCTGCGTATCGCGGAGAGACGGACCAGCGTACCGCGCAGCCGTTCCTCCAGACCTCGCGCCCGCTCCATTGCCTCGGCTGCGCTTCGATTCCGCGCGAGGACGTCGGACGCGAGCTGCGAGAGTCGGGCGAAGTTTCCGGTCGGGACGACGTGCACGGGCTCGAGGCCTGCGAGGCGGCCGCATGGGAGCTCCTCGGACACGAGCGCGAAGACCGCCATAGCGCGGGTGCGCGGGTCGCTGCGGAAGGAGGCCGCCAAGGGGACGAAGGGCTCGGGGGCGCTGCCGACGTCCAGCACGGCGGCATCGAAACCGGGCGCGCTGAGCATCGCGAGCGCGCTGGTGTCGACCCCCGCGGTTCTGACGGTGGCCCCTTGGGCTCGAAGCGCCGCGGCGAGCGGCTGACACGCGTCGTCGTCGACCGCGACCAGCGCAAGGACCGTACCCTCCAAACTCACACGACGATGGTACTCGAAGACCGGGCGCTTGCGTGCCTGCGGTCGACGCGCCCCTCCGAAGCGCGGCTACATGTGAGTTCAAGCCCGGCGTTCGGCCGCCGTTCTTTCCCGGTATGGCCGTCGCATCTTTCTCGTCTCCGATCCATCCGCTGCTCGCCGCGCTGGAGGTGGCACGCTCCGCGCTGCACGACGGCGAGACGGACCTCGGCCGCGGCGCGCTCGACGAAGCGTTTGCAGCCCTGGGTTCTCTCTACGCATTGCTCGACTCGCGGCGACATCCGGAGATGAGCGCGTATCTTCAATTCGTCTACGACGCATGCCTCCAGCACATCGGCGCCGCGGGTCCTGGGCGGTGCGAGCGGCTCACGTCGGCCATCGATCTTCTGTCGGAGCTGCTGCGCGCAGAAGAGGGTGCGCGCAGGAGCGCGTGGCCTGGGGACCGACCCTCGTTCATCGCGCGGGCGACTGCAGTCTAGGCAGCACCGCGAGCCTAGAGTACCACGCCGACCGTCAAACCCGCTCGTCCGGCGCGAGTCGGCAAGGCTGCGGAGCGTCGGCCGGTTCAACTTGCAAGGTCGAGTGCTCGATGCCGAACCGGTCGTGGAGCTCCCCGCAGACGCCCCAAAGAAACGCGGGCTCGCAGCTATTGCCCGGCATGACCAGGTGCGCCGTGAGCGCTGTCTCTGTCGTACTCATGGCCCACACGTGCAGATCGTGCACTTCTCGGACGTGGGGAAGCGCCGCGAGAAAGCTCCGGACTTGGTCGATGTCGATGGCCTCCGGCACGGCATCGAGCACCAGATTCATCGACCGGCGAAGGAGGGACCAGGTGCTGACCAAGATCAGACCCGCGACCGTCAAGCTCAGAATCGGATCCAGTCGCAACCACCCCGTCCGCGCCATCACCACACTCGCCACGATGACCGCCAGTGCAATCCCTGCGTCGCCCGAGAGGTGCAGGAAGGCCGCTCGGACGTTCAAATCGTGCTCGCTTGCGCGCAGGAAAAGGAGCGCGGAAGCCGTGTTCACGACGACGGCTATCGCCGCAACGACGATGACGGGCTGCGTGGCCACTGCCTCGGGAGCACTCAGCCGCCGGATGGATTCCCAAGCGATGGCGCCCGTCGCCACGAGCAGGAAGATCCCGTTCGCAAGCGCCGAGAGGAGGGTCAGGCGACGATAACCGTACGTTCGCCGCTTGGTCGGCCGGCGATGCGCGAGAAAGGTCGCGCCTCCCGCGAGGAGCAGCCCGAGCACGTCGCCCAGGTTATGGCCGGCATCCGCGAGGAGCGCCATCGAGTGGGCGACGACGCCATAGAACGCTTCGACCACGACGATCGCCGAGTTCAGGATCACGCCCACGAGGAAAGCGCGCGCGTCCGTTTCGGAGTGGTGATGCTCGTGCGAATGGCCCATCGGCTGAGGAGGCGAGGTGGGGACCGAGCAGCTGGCTCGGGCGGGTACTGCCTTCCAGTATATAGTCTGAAGATGGAACTTGACGCCGTCCACGCCGAAAAAACATGGCCGCCGGTCACGCGTCTACCCCGAAACGCTGCCCTGTCGGATGCGGGTCGCGGCTACGCCGGCCGTTGAGGCGAGCCGACCCCGTGCCGAGCCGCCCGGGAGCTACGAGCCCGCTCGCAAGCGGCGGTCTGCTCGCCGTTCTGGCAGCCGTGTCGTTCGGCGTCTCCACGCCTCTCATCCAGGCGATCGGACGAGGTTCGGGCCCGTTTCCCACGGCGACTCTTCTTTACGCGGGAGCGGCGGCCGCCTCCTTCGGGACGGGCGCCGGCTCGGCCAAGGGGCGCGAAGCTCCCGTCCGCGGGCGTGATATCGGCCGGCTGCTGGTCGTTGCGCTCGTGGGGGCGGTGTTCGCCCCGGTCTGTCTCGCGTGGGGTCTCCAGCGGACGAGCGCGTCGGGCGCTTCGTTGCTTCTCAACTTCGAGGCCGTCTTCACGGTTCTGCTCGCGTGGCGCCTCTACCACGAGCCTATCGCCGGTCGCGCCGGCGTCGCGCTGGCGACGATGGTTGCCGGCGGTCTTTGTCTATTCCTCGGCGGCCAGCCTGGTGGTCGGATGGGGTGGGGCGCGATCGCCGTGATCTTGGCGACGTTGGGATGGGCGCTCGACAACACGCTCACCCGGCCGCTGGCCGATTTGAACCCGACGCAGGTCGTGCGGTGGAAGGCCGCGCTCGGCGCAGCCTTCGGTCTGGCCACGTCCCTCTTGCTGCGCGAAACGTTCCCCGGGACCGCGGCGGCGTGCGGGCTTCTCGCGATCGGGGCAACCGGCTACGGCCTCAGTCTTCGCCTGTATCTTCTCGCGCAGCGCCGGATCGGCGCGGGCCGCACGGGTTCGATCTTCGCGCTGGCGCCCTTCGTGGGGGCGGCGGCGGCCTGGGTGATGGGCGATCGGACGGCGGGACCCGCGACCGGCGCTGCGGCCGCCCTCTTCGGATTGGGCGTCTATCTTCATCTCACCGAGCGCCACGAGCACACGCACACGCACGAGCCGCTCGAACACGAGCACGCCCACCGGCACGACGATGGCCACCACGACCATCGGCACGTTCCCCAGGTCGACGGCGAGCACAGTCATCCGCACCGGCACGACGACCGAACGCACGATCACCCCCACGCCCCCGACGCCCATCACCGGCACGGGCATTCGTGAGGGGCGCTCGGTCACGTCACGCCGATGTGGACCATTCGTAGCTTGGGCCCGCGGACGGCGACGGAAGATTCAGTACACCGCCGGCACGTACATCTCGCGCGGGATCGGCCCCCGGATGTAATTGGGATTGTGCACTCGCTCGGGGAGCGTAACCGGCGTGTGCTCGACTTCTTTGTAGGGAATCTGCGACAGCAAGTGATGAATGCAGTTGAGGCGTGCCCGCTTCTTGTCGACGGCCTCGACGACCCACCAGGGGGCCTCGGGGATGTGCGTACGCTCCAGGGTCGCTTCCTTTGCCTTCGTGTATTGCTCCCAGCGCCGCCGGGACTCGAGGTCCATCGGGCTGAGCTTCCACTGCTTGAGCGGGTCGCGAATGCGCATGAGAAAGCGCAGGTGCTGCTCGTCGTCCGTGATCGAAAACCAGTATTTGACGAGGACGATTCCGGCGCCGACCAGCATCCTCTCGAACCCCGGCACGGTGCGGAAAAATTCTTCGACCTCTTCCTCGGTGCTGAAGCCCATCACACGCTCGATTCCCGAGCGGTTGTACCAGCTACGGTCGAATAGAACGATTTCGCCGCCAGCGGGTAGATGCGACACGTAGCGCTGAAAATACCACTGCGTTCGCTCGCGATCGTTCGGCGCGGGGAGGGCCGCGACGCGGCACACCCGAGGGTTCAAACGTTGCGTGATGCGCTTGATGACGCCGCCTTTGCCGGCGGCATCGCGCCCCTCGAAAATTACGACGAGCTTCAGCTTTTCGTGGACGACCCAGTCTTGAAGCTTGACGAGCTCGCCCTGGAGCCGGAAGAGCTCCTTGAAGTAGTGGACTCGCTCGGGAGTGAGGGTGGGCAGCTCGCCCGACAAGGCAGAGAAGTCGTCGTCGTCTGCTGCCATCTCGAATTCTTCGTCGAAACCGTCTTCGACCTCGCCACGAATACGTTCGCGGAGCGCGCTCTTTTCCATGACTCCTCCGGTGCCCATCATACCCAATCCTTCATCGAAGGAAGAGTGGCCAGGAAGGTCGGGTCGCGGCGATGGTTCCACTCGGTCGTAACGAGAACGTCACGAGTTCGGTGGCAGTCTACTGCTTCGCCCTGAGAACGCCGTGTCCGGGACCGACAACCGCCTTGAGGGCGGCCTCGTAGTCGAAAGGGTCGAGCGCCTGGTCATGCGTGTGGCATCCGAGGCAAACCTCTGCGCTGACCTTGCGCGACGTCCCCTGTTTCTTGTCGATCGAGCGGACGTGCGCCGCGCTGGGTCCGTGGCAGCTCTCGCAGCCCACGTTCGAAAAGTATTTCACCATTTGATCGTAGTTGGTCGTCTGGAACGGCTGAAGGTACCCGGTCATGTGGCATCCCAGGCACTGCGAATCGCGGTCGCGCTTGTACTTGTGGAGGGTAGCGAGCGCCTTGGCGTGATCGGTCGTTTTCCACTGCTCGGTCTCTTCGACGTGACAGCCAACGCACGCGTCGTTACTCGCGAAATCCCACCTCGGCGGGTAAAGCGGCTCTTTGACCCCATTCGTGCGCCTCTGATCGGCGATCGCGGCCCGCTCGATCGACGCCACACCGACCTGCGCTCGAATCGCGTCCGTCAATTTCACCTTTTGGTCTTCGAACTGCGCCTCTTCGTCCGTTCGCAGGCCGCGAACGTCCAGGCGACCCAACATGTCGCCAGGGCTTCCTGCGAATACGAACTGCGTTCTGCCAATCACTGCGGGCGCCATGGGAGCTGAGTTTTCCACGTGCCCAAGCACCGCCACGTCGATCCCGCTCGTCTGGGACAAGATCTCCTCGGCGCGAGCCCGGCCGCCGAGCACGTGAAAGAGCCCGACGACGAGGCGCGCCCCGCGCGATCGCAGAGACTGAGCCTCGGCCCTCGCCGCCTCGGCCGCGTCGCCCGTCCGGAACCCCCACCGCTGCAGATCGGCGTTGCGCTCCGGGGGGACGTCGAGAACACCAAAGATGCCCACCGATTGCCCGCCCGCTTGGACGATTCGGTCCGGCGGAAATGGCCGTTCGTCCCCTTTTCCGAAGAGGTTTGCTGCGACGATCGAAATGTCGTTGGTCTTCAGCGCCGCGTTGAGCCGATCGCGTCCGAGCTCGAGATCGCGTTCGCCCAGCGTCGCTGCATCGATGCCCAATCGGGCGTAGCTCGCGAACACGATCTTCGGGTTTAGGTCGCGGCTGTACGGCAAGCCTGCGAGGTCGTCTGCCCCGCCGGCCAGTAGATCCCCGGCGTCGACTTGAATCACGCTGCCGCCCTCCAGCTTGATCCGGTCGACCACCGTCGCTCGCCTACCGAGGCCGCCGGCGCCGCCTGGATCCGGCGACAGGTGCCCACGGAGGTCCGACGAATAGAGAATCGTCAGTTCCGGCTTCGGGCGCGGGGGAAGCGCGAATGCGTCGCCGGCCATCCCGTCGGCCGGCAGCATGGCGGTTTGCCTTGTCGCGTTCTGGTCCTTGTGATCGCAATGGATCGAGCAACCGAGGATTGCGAGCAGCAACGGCGCGCGGCGCCATGACGTCATGAGTCACTTTACAACGGGCGGGGATGCCGCTCTCGCCGGAAACGATGCCATCACTTTTTCCACCGCTCGGTGCAGGCGGTCGTAGTTCGCGCGACTGGGGTCGATGACTTCGCGCGCGGACGCGTGCCAGAGCAGGCGGTGGGTCTGCCCGTCGAACGCGTCGACCACGAAGGCGCCCTCGACGAGGTCTTGCCGCTCGTCGTCCAGGTACCCAAAGTACGGGATCTCGGTCTGCTCCACGGGAGGAAGGGGCGCGGCGGGCTCCGCCGACGCGAGCGATCGCCGTCCGGTCTCGATTCGCACGACGAAGTCGGCGCCGTGTCCGGTCGATGGAGCGTAGCCTAGGCTCTTCAGGCTCGCTTCGACATCCTCCTCGATGTGGCCTCGAACCTCCGGTGCGCGCGGCGACGCGACGGAATTGCCGGCCGCTGGTTCCGCGGGGTCGAAGACGAAGGTGCGATAGCGCTCGAAGCTGACGTTCGGCGTCGTTGCCGTGTGCACGTCGACCGCCGAAGTACATCCACTGGTGAAGGCCGCCGCCGAGGCGGCGAGGGAGATCGCAAGGAGCACGGACGCTTTCATGCGGAAGACCCAGAGCATCCTCCGTGCCCATCGTTCGAGAGAACGACCAAAGACCACGATCGGCGCGACAGAGGGGTGCAACCTGCGGGTGCGGAGGGTTTGTCCGCGCAGACATTGCGCGTGCGCGGACATTTCGCACGAGCGGTTGCGCCTGAGCGCGGCAGCCGAGTCAGACAAGCTTTTCGGTCGGGTTCGTGATCTTTCGGAGAACTTCGTACCGGCCGGATCGGACGCGCAGCGCGTAGCGAGCGCCGGACGGCTCCCAATTTGGGTCATCCAGGCCTTCGAACGCTCCCCGCAGACGCTGGCCCCACGAGTCCCGGATCATGGAAAAGTATGGATTGGTATCGTCGATGCAGGTAATCCGGTCGCTCCGAAGCGCGCCCGCTTCGTAGACGAGAAGGTCGATGGGCAAACCGACCGACAGGTTGGACTTGAGAGTCGAATCGATCGATACGAGGGCGCACTTGGTCGCTTCGGCCAGCGGCGTGCTGGGAACGAGGATGCGATCGAGGACGGGCTTTCCGTACTTTGCTTCGCCGATCTGGAAATAGCATGTCTCGGCCGTGGCCTCGATGAAGTTGCCCGTGGAGTAGACGAGAAAGAGGCGCATTGCCTCGCCCTTGATCTGGCCGCCGAAGATCAGCGTGCAACTGAAGTCGATTCCTCCCGCGCGTAGCGCGGGGCCTTCTTGTTCGTTCACGCGGCGCACGGCGTGCCCGAGGACGCGCGCCGCGTCGAACATGCTCGTGGCGTTCCAGATTGTCGTGGCCTCGGCCCCCTCGCCGACGAGGCGCTCGACCTGCAGAATTTCGCGGACCGACTGCGTGATGGAGAGGTTCCCCGAAGAGAGCAGGACCATGAAGCGGTCGTCGGGTCGCTCGTACACGACCATCTTTCGAAATGTACTGACTTGGTCGAAGCCCGCGTTCGTGCGCGAGTCGGAGGCAAACACCATCCCCGCCTCGATCTTGAGTGCCACGCAGTACGTCATGACGGCCTTGGTCCGGAGGATGGTCCATTCATCGCGGAGGGCCATAGTCGCAGACTCCGACGCGACTCGCCACGACGGTTTGCCTACTCGGCGAGGACCTTGTGAACGAGCTGGACGCAGACCGACCCCTCTCCCACGGCAGACGCCACCCGTTTCACGCTGCTGGCCCGCACGTCGCCCACCGCGAAGACGTGGGGTTGGGATGTCTCGAAGAGGTAGGGCGGCCGGGCGATGGCCCAGCGCGCTTGCTTCAATCTCTCCGGAGTCAGATCGGTCCCGGTGCATACGAAACCGTTGGCGTCGAGCGCGAGGCAGCCGAAGAGCCAATCCGTGTTCGGTTTGGCTCCCGTCATCGCGAAGACGTGGCGGACCGGACGCACGACCCGCTCCCCCGTTGCGTCGTCCGACCACGTCACGGATTCAAGGTGGTCTCCTCCGTCGAGTCCGACGATCTGGGTCTGTCGGTGGAGCGTGATGTTCGGCGTTTCCTCGATGCGCTGAATGAGATACCGCGACATGCTGCTGGCTAGCCCCGGCCCCCGGATCAAGATGTGGACGCGCGGGGAGGACCGGGCGAGGAAGGTAGCCGCTTGCCCGGCGGAATTTCCGCCACCGACGACGATGACCTCCTCCCGATCGCAACGTTGGGCCTCGACGTAGGTCGCGCTGTAGTAGACGCCGACCCCCTCGAACCGTTCCAGGTTCGGAAGGTCGAGCTTTCGATACTGAGCCCCGGTCGCAACGATGACCGCCCGCGCCCGGATCGAGTCGCCGCCGGCGAGCTCGATACGAAACGGAACTTCGTCGCAGCGCAGGCGTACGACGCCCCGGGCGACCGCGATCTTCGCCCCGAATTTCTCGGCTTGGCTCAGCGCGCGTGCGGCCAGCGCTTGCCCCGAGATGCCGGTTGGAAAACCCAGGTAATTCTCGATTTTGGAGCTCGTACCGGCTTGCCCCCCGGGCGAACTCTCTTCGAGGACGAGCACATCGAGGCCTTCGGACGCCGCGTACACCGCCGCGGCGAGGCCGCCCGGTCCTGCCCCGCAGATGACGACGTCGTGGATGACACCGGGCTGCAGTGTGGCGTTGAAGCCCAAGCATTCGGCCACCTCCGCGTTCGACGGGTTCTTCAGAACCCGATCGCCGCGGCAGATCAGCACCGGCACGTCGGCGACGGTTACGTGGAACTCGTCGAGAAGAGACTGGAAGTCGAGATCTCGCTCGACGTCGACATATCGATACGGGTGCCCGTTGCGCGTCAGGAATGCCTGCACGCGCAGCGTCGCGGCGGAGTGCTGCGAGCCGACGACCACAGCGTCGCCTTTGCCGCCGGCCAGAAGGCCCATCCGCCGGAGAATGAACGCCCGCATCAGGACTTCGCTCACCTCCGCGTCGGTCTGGACGAGTCGATGAAGCTCGGAGCGCTCCACACGGATCACGCGCACGGCCGTCCGCGCCCGCCCCCGCACCAAGCTCCTTCGGTCGGCGAGAAGGCTGATTTCGCCGGTGAACTCGCCGCGCCGGTGGACCGTCACCGGTTCTTCGAGATTGCCGCGCGGATGAACGATCTCCACTTCGCCCTCGAGGACGACGTGGAACGGTACGTCGCGGTCCCCCTCGTCGAACAAGAGCTCGCCGGCGCGGAGTGTCCACTCGGTCCCGAATCGGCCAATTCGCGCGATCTGCGCCTCGGCGAGCACGGGAAACATTTGCGCTCGCCGCCCGGCGAGCTCGTCCAGCTGCGGAAGCCCCGGTGTATTCATCTTCTTCTCCGTACGCGCGCAACCTAGCCCGCCGGCGCGAGACCACCATCGGCAAGCCGGTCGTTGGCGACGTTCGCCGATTTTTTCCCTGCGATCGCGATGGGGACTCGATAATCGACCATGTGAGCGAACTGCATCGCGCGAAGGTCGCTCCTCCGGCCACGGCCGATTCGCCGCGCGGCCGCTCAGGGCCGTTCCGCGCGCTCCAGCACCGCGACTTCCGGCTGCTCTGGTTCGGACTCATCGGCTCAGCGATCGGTACGTGGATGCAGATCGTCGCGCAGGCCCTCCTGGTCCTGGATATCAGCCATGGCTCCGCGTTCGCCCTCGGAGCGGTCGCGCTCTCGCAGTCGCTGGCCTTTTTTGCGTTCTCGCTCTTCGGCGGAGCCGTCGCCGATCGCGTGGACAAGCGGCGCCTTCTTTTGACGACGCAGAGCGTGTGTATGGCGCTGGCCGCGCTGCTTGGCGTCCTCACCGCGATGCATGTCGTGCAGGTATGGATGGTGGTGGGACTCTCCTTCTTGCAGGGAGCGGCCCTCAGCTTCGACCAACCCACCCGAGCCGCGCTCGTACCCGAGCTGGTCCCCAAAGACGAGCTTCTCAACGCGCTGTCGCTGCAGTCGATCGTGTTCACCGGTTCGTCCACGATCGGGCCGGCGCTCGCCGGCCTGAGCATGGCGGCGATCGGCTACGCGGGGAATTTTTTTGCGAATGCCCTGAGCTACGTCGCGGTGCTGGCCGCGCTCTTGGCGATACGGCCGCACGCCGCCGGCGGCCCGCCGCGGACTCCGAACCCGCGCGCGATCCAGGAAGCCCTCGCTGCCGTTCGGTCGGACGCCGTTCTGCCCTGGCTGCTCGCGGTGTACGGCGCGCTCCTGTTTCTCGGGCCATCGCCGGCTTTGCTCCTCCCGGTCATGGGGCTGCAAGTGCTGCACCTCGACGCGGTCCGCCTCGGCATCCTCTTCGCCGCTTCCGGCGCCGGCACGGTCTTCGGCGGCTTGGGTCTCGCATCGCTGGGCGATCCCAGACGCAAGGCGCGCATCGTGTTGGGCGGGGCGGTCCTCTGGTCGCTCGCGCTTGCGGGGTTCGCCGCCAGCCGGTCGTTCGCCTCATCGCTCGTCGCGCTCCTCGTTCTCGGCGTGTCTCAGGTCGGCGTCGCGGCCACGACGATCACGCTGCTGCAGACGCGGGTGCCGCGCTCGATGAGCGGTCGCGTCATGAGCCTCAACACACTGCTGATCATGGGCGTCCGCCCGCTCGGAGACTTCGCTGCTGCCGCCGTCATCGCGCGCGCAGGGGCGCCCTTCACGGCAGTGGCAAGCGCCGTGCTCGTGGCGTCGATCGCGATCGCAGTGGCCTTGCGCCCCGTGGTACGCGACGCGTAGCTCTCTCGAAGCCGACGATCATTGGTTTGCTCCCGCGCTCGGCGCAGGGTCGGGTAGGGTCGTTCCGTTGATGCTCACGTGCACGGGGATCCCTTGCCGAACGCTCTGGGTCACGACGCAGAAATCTTCGAAGGCGGGCAGGCACACGGCGAGCTCGGGATCGCCCGCTCCCGGTGCATCGATCGAGACGTCGATCTGCCCGATGCGTAGCCGGCGTCGCTCGTTTCGAACGAGCTCTACGCGAACGGTCGCCTTGACGTGCTCCAGCGGTCGGCCCGCGCGCTGCGCGCAAAAGACGAGGCTCGCCGACAGACAATTTCCAACGGCCGCGGCCAGGTAGCGAGCCGCGTTGGGGGCCGCATCGCGGCCGAGCGGAGGCGGTTCGTCGGCCCTGACCGGCGCGAACGAGTCCTTGTCGAAGCGGATGAGAAACTCGAAATGTTCGACCTGTTCGAGCTCGATCGCGAATTCACTGGTGGACGACGGCATGCGCGAACCTTGTCTCTCGGCGGAGCGAGAACGAAAAACGTGAATGGGTGCCCGCAGACTTCACGGCTGCGCCGTCCCTCCGTGGATGGCGTCGATCCAGCCGGCGAGCGGCACCACCCGGAGGCCGCGGTTCGCAGCGACCGCGAGCACCGACGGCAGCGCGCGAACCGCCGCGGGCTCGCGATCCCCGCGTTCGGGCGAGTCGTGAAGGAGGATGATCGCGCCATCGCGAAGGTCCCGCTGAATGCGGGCGGCGACGGCGGCGGGCCGCGCCGAAGCGATGCCGTCGCGACCGCTTATCGTCCAGCCGACGACCGTGAGATCGAGTGCGTCAGCGACACGCGCGACGATGGGGTTGGTGTGGCCGATCGGCGGACGGAAGAGCACCGGCCGGCTCCCGGCCAAGCCCTCGAGGACCGCGATGCCTCGCTCGAGGTCTTCCCGGACGCGCCGTTCGCTCCGGAGGGCGAAGAGGCGGTCGTGCGCGTAGGAGTGGAGCGCTACCGCGTGGCCTCGATCGAGGATCGCCCGTACCACCTCCGGGTGCTTCTCCGCCTTCTGAGCGACGACGAAGAAGGTCGCGGTCGCGCGCTCTTTCTCCAGAATCTCGAGTACGCGAGGAGTCCAGCGCGGATGAGGCCCGTCGTCGAACGTGAGCGCCACGCCGCGTGCTCCCTTCGGCCCGCGGACGACCGCGTCCACGAAGACTCGCCACCGGAGCACGAAGACCCCGCCGAGCACCAGAGCCAGATAGGCGACTAGGGCGACCGCGGCCCATCCGAAGGGCGGCGGGCGCACCAGGAGGGCCCGGACGGTCATCAGGACGACGCCGGCCGAGGCGGCGTGCAAGGCGACCCGAGCCGGAGGCATCAGCGCTTCGCGCGCGTCGCGAGCTCCGCGTCGTCGTCGTCATCCGCTCCGGCGGCCCCGTCGGCGCGTGCTCGCCCCGGCTTCCCGCTGCCCGCAGCGATCCGACGGCGGACGTTCGCCGGCGCCCCTTTTGCGTCCCCTTCGTCGCCGCCGGTATTGTCGATGCCGAAGAACGCGCCCAGCGCGGCGGCGACGAAGGGAAGCGATGTCGCCGGAAGGTCGGCGACGGATGTCGGGCCGATTGCGCCGATCGCCGGGAGGCTAATGGTCCATGAGCCGCCCCACTTGCGAAGCGCGAACATCAGACCAGCGCCGACGAGCGCGCCGAAGGCCGCCTTGAGGCCCGCCTCGATCTTGGCTCCCGAAGACCAGATGGGCTTGCCCGCCACGAGGCCGGTGAGGACGCCGGTAACAGCCGCGACGACGTAGGCCACCACCGCTCCGCCCGCGCTCGCGAAGGTGGAAACCCCGAGACCCGCGACGAGGCCGGCCGCGACGAGCCCTCCAACGATCAGCCCGAGCACCAAACCGATGAGGAGACGGCGCAGCATCGACCCTCAGAGCGTGGCCATCAGGCCCGCGTACGTCAACGACGGCAGGCTCATTCGAAGCGCTCGACCAGCCTTGCGGTGAGGCATGTACGACGTTCCTCCTTGCGCTGCACCGAGAGTGCCAGCTCGACCGCCCTCGGGTCGCACACGAGCACGACCAGGCGCTTGCCGCGTGTCACCGCCGTATAGAGAAGGTTTTTCGAGAGCATCATGTAGTGTGTGGTCAAGAGCGGGACCACCACCGCAGGGTATTCGCTCCCTTGAGACTTGTGCACGGTGCATGCGTAAGAAAGAACGAGATCGTCCAGGTCGGACGTGTCGAACGCGACTTCCCGGTCGTCGAAACGAACGACGAGCGTATTGTCTTCCGAATCGATGCCCGCGACGTGTCCGACGTCGCCGTTGAAGACGTTCTTTTCATAATCGTTGCGTAACTGCATGACTTTGTCGCCCACGCGGTAGGCGCGGGTGCCCCGGAGGAGCGCTCCCGCCAGAGAACGGGCTTCCGCGTCGCCGGCGCGGGGCGGGTTCAGGGCCGCTTGCAGCGCTTCGTTGAGCGCGACTGCGCCGGCTGGTCCCCTTCGCATGGGCGTGAGAACCTGGATGTCGCGCATGGGATCGAGTCCGAAACGGTCCGGGATGCGCGAGGTGACCAGTTCGATCACCGTGGCGCGCGCGCGCTGGGGGTCGCGGCGCTCGACGACGAAGAAGTCGGCGTTCGAGCCCGGCGGCGCGGAAATCGGAGGCTCCCCGTCGTTGATGCGGTGCGCGTTGGTGACGATGAGACTGCGGGCGGCTTGGCGGAAGATCTCGCGCAGCCGCACGCACGGCACCCTCCCGGAAGCAATGACGTCGCGCAGGACCGCACCGGGGCCCACGCTCGGGAGCTGATCCACGTCGCCCACGAGGACAAGCCGCGTTCCAGGTGCGATCGCCTGGGCGAGCGCGTCCGCGGTCGGCAGGTCGAGCATCGACGCTTCGTCGACGATGACCGCGCCCGCTTCGATGGGCCGCCCGCGGTCTCGCTTGAATGTTCGCGTCTTGGGGTCGAAGTCGAGCAAGCGGTGCAGAGTCGTGGCCTGCTCGCCCGTCGCCTCGCCCATTCGCTTGGCCGCGCGCCCGGTAGGCGCGGCGAGTCGCACGACGACGCCCGCGTGCGCCAGCACCGACAGGATCGCTCGTACGATCGTCGTCTTGCCGACGCCGGGCCCGCCCGTGACGACGAGGACTTGCTGGCGCGCCGCCTCCTCCACCGCGCGGCTCTGCTCCGGAGCGAGCGTCACGCGAGCGCGAGTCTCGAACGCTCGTACGGCCGCGGCAGCACCCTCGAGAGGTCGAGGGCGCGCCCGGGCGATCTCCGCGAGCCGCTCGGCGAGGCGGACCTCAGCAGTGTGCGCTTCCGTCGTGAATACGGCGCGCTCGATCCCGACGGGCTCGACCACCGCACCGCCCGCCCCGACGAGCGCGTCGACCGCTTCCTCCAGGCGCGCTTCGACGTCGCCGGTGTTCTTCTCGAGCCCGAGCATCTGAGCTGCGCGCGCGGTCACCTCGCCGAACGAGGTCCAGACGTGTCCGCCCTCGGTCACGTCGTGGAGCACTTGGAGTACGCCGGCTTGCATCCGTTCGGGCGAGTTCGCCGCCACCCCCATCGACGATGCGATCCGATCCGCGGTTTTGAACCCTACGCCGCGGACATCGATTGCGAGGCGGTACGGGTCCTTGGAAACGACGCTCATGGCGCGAGCCCCGTATCGGCGAACGATCCGCATCGCGAGTGCGAGGGTCGTGCCGTGCGACTGTAGAAACACCATTACGTCGCGCGTCGCCCGCTGCTCGCGCCACGTGCGCTCGAGCGCGACGCGCCGCTTCTCGCCCAGGCCTTCCACTTCGCGGAGCCGCTCCGGGTGTCGATCGAGCACATCGAGGGAGTCCAGACCGAACGCGGCGACGATCCGCCCGGCCAGCTTGGGCCCCACTCCTTTGATGACCCCCGAAGCGAGGTACCTCTCGAGTCCCAGGAGCGTGTCGGGGGCGAGCTCGATGAACGACTCCGCTCGGAGCTGCTCGCCGTGTTTTCGGTCGGTCTCGATCTGCCCTCGGACTCGCACGCGAGCGCCGAGCGGCGTGGACGGGAAGGTCCCGATCACCGCGACTCGGTCCGCACGTCCGGGCACTGCGAGCTTGATGACGCGAAAGCTCGACTGCGCGTTTTCGAAGGTGATCCGCTCGACGACGCCTTCGATGACCGTTTCGGTCCCCACGACTCTTCGGGGTGTGACCCTACTCGCCCTCGCTTGCGTCCACCAGGCATGACCGTCCAATCATCGAGCGGCCGGCCGCCCACGGTTCAGCCGCGCTTTTTCCCGTGCTTTTTGTCCAAATACGCGCCTAGCGCATCCAGCCGCTCGCCGAAGTACCCCGCGAACTCGTCGATCCAACTGACGACGCCCCGCAGCGGCTTTGGCTCGAGCTTGTAGAATCGTTGCCTCCCGTCGCGCCGCACCGAAACGAGATCCGCCTCTTCGAGCACCTTGAGGTGCTGCGAGATCGCTGCGAACGTCATGTCGAACGGCGCCGCGAGCTCGCTCGCCGCACGCTCGCCGCCCTTGAGCTCCACGAGGATCGCGCGGCGAGCAGGGTGCGCGATCGCGTGGAAAACGTCACTCTCCTGCAGGGGTCGCATGCTCCCTCCACTCCGGGTAGTCCGTGCGCACCTCGCCGAAGCGCTGCATCCAGTCGGGCAGCGGACGACCATCGAGCTGGGCCTCGAGTCGGTCGAGGAACGCGTGCAGGCCCGGAAGGAAACCACGGGCCGTCTGCCGGGTGACCCGCCGGTACGTTACGAGAAGCCGCGTCGAGTCCCCGGCCGGGGTCAGCTCGAAGCGGAAGATCGCGCGCTCGCCGCGCGGCATCTCGGGCACGGGCGCCACGTTCCACTCGTACTCGAGCGCTCGAGGAGGCTCCCACACGAGGATCTTGCCTGTCGAGTGGTAACGAGTCGGTCCCGACACGAGCTCGATCCTCCCACCGGCGCGTCCTTCGATCACCGCGTGCGTGCACATGAGCCACTCGCGGAGCCCCTCCGGCGTCGCGATGGCGTCCCACACGTCCTCGGGCGCGTGAGCGTACGTGCGATGGAACGTGAGCGTCGCGTGCTCGCCGTCCGGCGTCAGCGCGCCCTTAGGCTGCATAGGTGACCACGACATTGCCGCAGGGGAACGCGCGGTGGTCGACGAGGCGCAGCTTGCGCCCGCTCGAGAACACCGTGCGACCGCCCCCGAGTGCGACCGGGATGATGACGAATTGGTACTCGTCCACGAGCCCCGCCCCGCCGAGCTGGGCCGCCACGTTGCCGCTGCCGAGGACGGTGATGCCAGGCCCGGCGCCAGCCTTGAGCGCGCGCACAGCCTCGACGAGGTCGCCCTGCACCAGGTGCGTGTTGTTCCATGTCGGCTTCAGGGTCCGTGACGCAACGTATTTCTTCGCAGCGTTCATGCCCTTGGCGACGACGGGCATCTGCTGCGCGGCGACCGGCGTGGGCCAAAACGCTTCCATCATCTGGTAGGTGATGCGCCCGAAGAGGAGCTCGCCGCCCCCGCTCGCGTTGCCGCCGACCCAGCCGGCGAACTCCGGGTCCTCCTGGCCGGCGTGCGCCCAACTCATGTCGCCGGCGCGATCGGTGAAGTAACCGTCGATCGAAATCGATTCGAATACGCGAAGCTTCTTCATGGTGGTTCTCCTCGTGAGGGGAACCTTTATTCAAGTTAGTTCTTAAATGTCAAGGGCTCACCCGTCGAACCGGTAGCCGATGCCCCGCACCGTCATGAGGTGGCGCGGCCGCTGCGGCTCGGCCTCGAGCTTCGCGCGGAGCTGTTGAATGAAGTTGTCGATCGTCCGCGGCGTGCCGTGGTGGTTCGGTCCCCAGACGCGCGTGAAGATCGCATCGCGGCTGAGCGCTGCCCCTCGCGCCTCGATGAGGCACAAGAGAAGGTCGAGCTCCGTCGCCGTCATCTCGACCGGTGCGCCGGCGCGTGTCACCGTGCGCGCGGCGACGTCGATGCGAACGTCGCCGAACACGAGGACGGAACGCGGCGGTTGGGCGGGCAGCGGCCCGCGCCGAAGTGCCGCTCGCACGCGCGCGAGGAGCTCGGCCAGGCTGAACGGCTTGGCGACGTAGTCTTCCGCGCCGAGTTCGAGGCCCGTCACTTTGTCCATCTCGGCGGTCCTGGCGCTAAGGATGATGATCGGCATCATCAGCCCCTCGCGCCGCATTGCCTGGAGCACTTGAAAGCCGTTCATTTTGGGCAGCATCACGTCGAGAATCAGGAGGTCGGGACGCTCGCGCCGAGCAATCTCGAGTCCCCGCTCGCCGTCTTCGGCATCGAGGACGTCGTAACCCTCGGACTCGAGATTGATCCGCAAGCCCAGCGTGATGCTGGCGTCGTCTTCGACGACGAGGACGCGTCGCTTGATCGAAGCGTGGGGCGTCGGGCTCGACAAACTCATTGGCCCTTCGCCTCCTGCGGTAACGCCGGAGCCGCCGCAGCTCCTGATGCCGGCGAAAGGATGATGCGAAACGTCGAACCCTTGCCTTTTGCACTCTCGAGTTGGATGCGGCCGTGGTGGGCGCGCACGATGTGCTTCACAATGGCGAGCCCAAGCCCGCTCCCCTCGCGCTCTCGCGATAGGCGATCGTCGATCCGATAGAATTTGTCGAAGATCCGGTGGTGCTCCACTCTCGAAATTCCGTCGCCATTGTCGCTCACTTCGATTGCGACGCCCGACTGGAAGTGGATCGCGCGCAATCGCACCACGGGCGGCGAACCGCCGTACTTGAAGGCATTGGACAGCAAGTTTCCGATGGCGTCGACCATCGCTCCGCGGTCGACGTGCACCTGGGGCAATCCACTCGCCACTTCGGCGGAAAAATCCAACTGCGCGTTGTGCGCTCGCACGGGGGTGAACGCGTCGACCGAAGCTTCGACGATCGCCTCCACACGGTCGTCCGTCATTTCGAATTGTTTGCGGCCCGCCTCCATGCGCCCCCAGTCGAGCAGTCGCTCGATGAGCTGGGTGAGCCGATCCGTCTCCCGTGCCAGGGCATCGAGGCACTTGTCTTCCGTGAGCGTGTCGCCGCGCGAGCGCCCGATCGTCTCGACGAAGAGCCGGATGCTCGTCAGGGGCGTTCGAAGCTCGTGGCTCACCTTCGATATGAAGTCGGCCTGGAGCTCGCTGAGGTTCGCTTCCCGGCGCAGAAAGACCAGGACCAGCACGACCCCGGTGACGACGACCAGAACGAAGCTGACCGTGAGGACGCCGAAGAGCAGATTGAAAATATTCCCGATGAACATCAGAACGATGCCGACCGAGAGGATGAGCGTCGTCGGGACGATCACCAGATACACGAGCAGCTGAACTATCCGTGTGTATCCGAGGCGCTGCCGGTTTCGCCGCACGAACAAAACATAGGGATACGTCCGGGCGCGCACAATCTCCGCGCTTGCCCGCCCCCCTCCGCGGCTCAAGTTACTTGCTTGGCCTCCGCTGCCGCTCCCACTCCGCTCGAATTTCGCTCTTCTTGAAAATAGCGGCGACCTCGACGTCGCGCCCGGCTTCGGCGCCGATTCTTTCCAGTCCGCTTTCTTCTTCGCGGTCGACGAGGACGAGCACCTGCGCGACGGCCAGGCCCTCCGCGCGCGCCTTCCGGATCGCGTCTATCGTCGATCCGCCGGTCGTGACCACGTCGTCCACGACGACGACGGGGCCGCTCGGCATGTCACCCTCGATGAGCTTGCGACGTCCGTACTTCTTGGGCTCCTTGCGCACGCTGAACCACTGAAGATCGCGGCCGCCGGCGCTGACCTGGGCCGTGCTCAATGCGATCGGGTCGGCGCCCATCGTCAGCCCGCCGACGGCGACCACGTTCGGCTGGATCCGCGACAAGAAGAGCCGCCCCAGGGCCGGCAGAGCGACGGCGTGACTCAGGGCGGTCTTGCAGTCCAAGTACTCGTCGCTTTGCTTCCCCGATGCGAGCATGTACGCGCCGGGCGAGAAATCGTACGCGAGCGTAACCAGCAGGTGCAGGAGCGTGGAGCGGTCTTCGGTCGCCATTTCCGGCGGCGGACTCTAGCCCGGATTGCTCGCGAATACGGGGATGAAAGCGACGCGGCCGCCGCGCGGCGTCGCCCCCCCAGCTCGTCTACTTGAACGCGATCATCGCTGCGTACGTGTACATGCCCGCAGTGAAGTTCCAATAAATGAACCCGTCGCTGCCGGGGCCGATCGCCGGCTGGTTCTTTCCTTCGGGGATGGTCGCGAGGACCTGCATCGTGCTGCCGAGGGCCGTCACGCTTCGACCCTGGGCGTTGGAGGCGTTCCAGCCGCTGACCGTCCCCGCGAACTTGACGCAAACGGCCCCGAGCGTACCAAACGCAACCGAGGTGTCCGACTTCGCCATGACGACTACTTTCGCGCCCGGCGCGCAGAGATCCGGCGGACCGGACTCGACGGCCGATGCGTCGGCTGACCCGGCGGCGTCGGGGACGGCGGTCGCATCCGCTCGCGCGTCCGCGATTGCCAACGCGGAGTCCGACGAGGCTTCTCCGTATCCCGATTCGGGCGAGCCTCCGGCGTCCATCGGGCCCGCTTCGACCGCGTCCTCTTTGCCGGCCTCGCCGTCCGCGGATCCTGACTCGCCGAAAGGCGAACCTGCCCCATCGACCTCGCCACCGTCCGGCAGGGCCTTAGGCGCTTCTTCGGCGAGGACGTCTTCATCGCCGGACGCCTGGTCGGCGGCAATCTCGCCGGCGTCTCCGGAGGCCATCTCGTTGCTGTCGCCGGAGGGAACGTCGTTCGCGTCGTCGCCAGCGGCTCCGCCACGGGCCCCTCGCTCACTCAAGCCGCCGACGCTGAGCAGCCCCTCGCACGCCGACAACCCTCCGAGAAAGGACCCTCCCAGCGCGCACGCGGCCACGGCGGCGGGCCACCGCTTCATCGCCAGCTCCCTCCGGCGAGAATGGCCGCGCCGGACGGAATCGCAACCGGTGTGAGCCGAAGCGCGGCCGCCGGACCGTGAGCGCCTTCGGGCGCGAACACGATGAGCGACACGCCGCTCGCGAGGAGCACGCCGCCGGCCACGAAGCCGATGTCCGAGAGAAGCGCCGCGGTCTTGATCCCGGACACCGTGCCGGCGTCGCACGCGCCGCTCGCGTCGCAGTGCGCGCCGTTCTTGTTCACGACGGCGATGAGGCCCGAGACCGTTCCGAGGCCGAGGCCGACGATGCCGATGCCGCCAATCGCCCATCCAATCGTTTTCGCGGGGCTACTCGGGGGCGGCTTCGCCGGTGCGGTCGGCCCGGCGCTCGCCGCCGCCCCCGGGCTGGGCGCGGGAACGGACATGCCGAACGTGACCGCCACGAGCTGGTGCTTTTCTCCGTCCCGCACCAGAACGCTCCGCTCGATGCTTCCGACGCCAGGCCACTCGAAATGAAAGGTATGCGGCCCGGCGTTCATGGCGACGGAGAGACCGTCGAGCTTCTGCAGGAGCGGGAGACCGTCCACGCTCACTTCCACGTCGACCAGGTCCGCCCCGGTGCTGTCCTTCGCCGTGACAACGACGCTCGGAAGGGCGCGTTCCACGTCAGCCAACAAGGTCGCGCACTCGTTCTGCAGCTCTGAGGGACACTGGGCGGCGCTGCACACCCGGAGCTCTTCGCGGGCCTCGACCAGCTGGTGCGCCTCGCGGAGCCGCTGACCCTTCGACGCGGCCGCCGCGCACGTTTCTTTTCCCTCGGCGAAAGCCGTCGATTCCCATAGCGGAGCGCAGGACCACGCGGTTGCGAGCAAACGAATCATGAAGCGACGTTTCATCGACACATCGGCGATTGAGTGCACGGCGTTGCCGCCAAACTTCCCGCCTTCCCGCCCTCCTGTAAATCCCAAAGGATGGCGCGGGTCAGTTCCGGTCACTCTTCGCCGAGTGCATCAGGCGAGCCTGCGACCTCCGGCGGCGGTCGCATCGAAGGAAAACTCGGCGGCGCCAGCTTCGACGTCTCGCCCGTGCGATCCAGCCCGATTTTGAAGAGTACCGGTCCCACCAACTCGTTGATTGCGACCGTCGCGATGACCAGGGCTCGAAATGGAGTTCCGATGGCCGGAAATTCGCGTGCGACCGACAGGGACAATCCGAGCGTCAGGCCCGCCTGGGAAACGAGGCCCGACCATCCCCACCGGCGCAGGGCCACCGGGTCGTCCACGATGCGAGCCGAGGCGTACGACCCGCCCCACGTGACCAGCGCGCGCGTCCCCGCGAGAAGGAGCGCCGCCGGCCACAGCGACCGAAGGAGCGGCACGTCGAGGTCCGCGCCTGCGATCGCAAAGAAAACGACGTAGACGACCGTCCCGGTCTGCTCGATGTACTGCACGAACTTGGCCCCTTGCCGGGACATGTTCCGAACGATGAAGCCCGCCACCATGAAGGTGAGGAGCGAGTCGAACTGGAGATACTCGAGCACCGTACTCACCCCGAATCCGAGGACGAGAAGGACGACCAACATCTGCCGGTTGACGAGACGCAAGTACGCGGCGATGACCAGGCCCAAGGTCGTTCCAATCGCGACGCTGCCGAAGAGCTCGTGGCCGAGCGCGACGAATGACCCGAGGGATATCGTCGCGGCCGGATCGATGAGCGGCCGCACCGCTCCGAGCACGGTGGCGAGCAGGACGACCACCACGACGTCCGACGCCATCACGAACGCGAGCGTGAACATCGCAAGCCGCCCGGTCGCCCGAGTTTGCGCCAGAATTCCGAGCGTTGCCGACGGGCTGCGGCTGACAGCGAGTGCGCCCCAGAGAAGGGCGACCCCGACGAGCGCACCGGGCGAAAGCGTCTTCGCAAACGGAATGAGGGGACGTGACGCGACGAACGCGCACCCGACGGCCAGGAAAACCATCGGGGTTTGGACGAGCATCGCGCAGGCGAGCGTGCGAGCTCCTTTGCGCACCGACGCGATGTCGAGCTCCGCGCCGCCGGCGAGCGCGATGAGGCAAAGCGCGAGTGTATTGACGGGCGAAAGACTCTTCACGGTTTGGTCGTCGACCAATCCGAGAACGTGCGGACCGGACGCGATACCGGCGACCAGGTATCCGCTCAAATGGGGTAGGCCGAGCGGCGCGGCCATCTCGCTGAGAAGCGTGCCGGCGACAAGAAGGAATCCGAAGCCCGCGATGACCCCCATCGCCCCGGGGGCATCGGGGGTTTTGCGAGCCAAAAACAAGAGGAGGGCTCCGAACCCGACAAGGAGCGCGGCGTGCGTCGCATGAGCCGCGAACCCTTTGCGCGACGGCGCGCTGCTCATGGTCCCCACGACGTGCTCGGCGGAGCCATTTGTATTTCGCTCGCCATCTGGAGCGACCGTTGCAAGCGCACGGGGCCGACGAACTCGCCGACGGTCGCCGAGAGTACCGCGACGACCAGTACCGTGTCGCCCACTGCTCCCGGGAACCGCAGCGCGAATGCGAGTCCGATGCTCATCGAGAGCGCGCCCGAAGAGAGAAGCGACAGCCCGAGCAGGAAGCCGCCTTTGCGCGCCGCTGGAGCCATTGCAGCGAGCGCCCACCCGATGACGACTTTTGCCGCGATGCGCGCCCCGATCGCCGCGGCCGCGATCCAGGGGAGAGCCCCCGTCGCGCGGAAGTCGAGCCGCGCGCCGGCCAGAAGCAGCGCCGGGAGCAGCACCGGCCGCTCGGTGGGTGCGACCATCGCGCGGAGCTCACGGCCGTGGCGGGAGAGCAGCGATGTCGCCAGGCCGGCAAAGAAGCCGGCGGTCAGCGTGGACAAACCAAGACGGGCGCTCGCACCGATGTCGATCAGCGTCACGCCGAACAGCAGCCCCCACGCGTCTTCGAGCTTCGGCTCGCCGCGCATCAGCAGCGCTGCGCTCGCGCCCAGACCCAAACCGAGGGCGACCGTGAGCGCCGGCCAGTCGCGCAGGGGAACCGGCACGCTCACCCCGCGCGACGCCGGCGCGAGGGCGAAGAGCACGGCGACGGCGCATAGTGGCACCAGCTGGTCGGCGTGCGCGAGCTCGTTCAAACGGTCTGCCAAGGGGCCGCGCGCGGCGTGCCGCTCTACGACCCAGCCTACGGCGTGCCGCGCGGTCTCCGAGCACGCCGCCCCGATGCCGCCGGCAAGAAGCACGCGGTCGGCCGCGCTACCGCCGAAGTGAAAGTGTCCCGCGACGAGCCAGGTCGCTGCAGCCGACGCGCCCCCCGTTCCAAGCGCGCCAAGCGTTCCGAGCACGAGGCTTCCAAACCGCACGCGCCGTTCCGCCGCGTACCCGAAGTCGAGGCCCACGGCGAAGGCCAGCCAACCGAGCGCCACTTGGACGACCGGCTCGAAAGCCGCGAGCGTCTCCACGCCGACGACGTCGAGCGCGCCGGGGCCAAGGACGAAACCAAGTGCCGCGTACTCGACGCCAGACGGGAGACCGACGCCGCGCGCGGTCCGGCCGGCTGCGATGAAGCTGCCGAGGTACGCGAGCACGAGCAGCGCCATCAGCAGAAGGAGGGCGTTCAACGGTTACTTCGTCCTCCGGCCCAGCGCGATACCGCTTTCGGCGGTCGCCTGCGCCACGGCGTCGGCCAGCGCCGCCGCCCCGATCCCTTTTCTCGCGACTCCCGAGATTCGCCACCGCGCGCCGTCCGCGTCGATCGAGAGGAGCTCGGCCCGCGCCCGATCGCACGCGACCCCCGCCGCACCGAGGAAGGCCTCCTCCACCCTCGCCGGCCGCTCGTGCGGGTCCACGGTGATCTCGAGGCTGACGACCGGCGCCTCGCCGAGCACCCGCGTCGGGTGCCAAAGCGCGAGGAGTTGCGGGATGCGAACCTCGCAGCCGACGGCGTCCTCCAATACCAACTCCAGCAGGGTGATGTCTCGGACCAGGCCCGTGCGCCCCCCGGCCTCCACGAACTCGCCGGGCTTGATCCTCCGGCTGAAGACCGCCGGCACGCCCGCTGCCGCGCACGCGAGCACCGGCGTGCACGCGAGCCCGAGCGCGACGAGAGCGACCACTCCGGCGCGAGAAAGGGCTCCGTCGTCGGTCCCCGTAATGAGAGGCGCCGCGAGCACGATCGAAGCGATGACCATCCCCGCGCGCACGAGCACGCTGGTCGGCCCCGCGAGGTCGCGCGGAAGCCAAGAGAGGTGCGTCTCGCCCCGCTCGACGCCGGCGAAGAAGAGCGAGACGAAGCGTACGGCGACGCCGAGGGCGACGGCGGCGACGGCGGCTACGGCGAGCAGCGGCAGCGCCGCGCCGAGGCGCCCGATGAGCGCCGACAGGGGCACGAGCACGAAGCCGGCGAGACGATCGGTGTACGAGCGGGTCGCGTCGAAGCGCGAGAGCGCGAAGATGAGCCATGAGTAGCAAACCGCGAACTGCGCGATCCGATGCGCGAACGCGAGCCCGACCGAGACGGCGCCGCGGACGGCAGCGGGGCGCACGACCTCGATATGTCCGAGCTTGAGCGCCGGGATGCGTCCAGGATTGGCCGTGACCCACTTCCGGAGGCGTCCGGAGAGATCCCCGATCCGCCGGAAGAGCAAGAACGCCAACAAGCTGAAGAAGACGAGGAGCGACACGGAGAAAACGTTCGTCGCGATCGCGTTGCGGGTGCGCTCGGTCCGGAGGGCCCCATCGACTTTCGCCGCGACGCTCGCCGCGTACACGTGCAACGAAACGTCTCCCCCCGCCGCCGCGGCGTCGGCGTCGCTCAACGTGACGACCGGCGTCTTTCCGACGAAGACGACCGCGCTTGCGGGCGACAGCTCCTCTACGCGTGCGGTGGGCTGTTCGGGGTCTTCGAGAACATTTTCGAGGGCGCGGCCGGCGGCCCGAGCGCGGTCCTGCGCGCTCTGGTCGGCGCGTGACGCGCGAAGATAAAATACCGGCCGGTCGTGCAGTCGGACTTCGACCGGGGCAGGAGGGATATCGGCGAATGCTTGCGCCGTGACGAGAAACCCCGCCAGTGCGACGAAGATCGCGAGCGCGGGCGGGGCCGTTGCCCCGCGGCGTGTCGACCGCTTCACCCAGCTAGCGTCTGCGGCCAAAGGCACCGCGGTCAAGGGGTGCGAGAACGACCTTCACACGGAACCTCGACGCGCGCCGCCTCCTCCTCCGCTACTGCCCCTCCAGGGTCACGAGCCACCCGTGTGGCTCCCACTCGCCTTGGTCCGGATCGAACGGGTGCTCGGTGCTCCCCAGGTTGACCCCGACGACCAGCAGGCGGTCCACGTTCTCGAGCGACTCGACGGTCAGCGAAGCACGAGTGGCGCGCGGGAGAGACGTCACCGGCACCTCCGCCATCGTCCGTCCCTCCGCGTCGAGCTTGAGGACGACCCAACGCATGCGCCCGTAGTCTTCCCACTGCGCTTCCAAACGTAGCTTTGCGTCCGTAGGAGCGACCGCATGGTCCACCAAGACGTAGCTCGATCCGGTCGGGAACACCGGTTCGGGAGATGCAAGCCGACGCGCGTGCTCGGGCCAGGGGATGTGCCACGCCGTGCGTACCGGTGGAATCGCCCGCGCTCGTTCGACCGCGAACTTCACGAAGACGTCGTCGAGGGTCGAGTCGGCCGACAGGGCTCCTTTCAACGAAGCGCGAAGGACGTCGTAGCCCGTCGGGGTCGCGCTCCATCGCCATGCCCCGGGCGGCGTGCGGGTCGGCGTGAGAGCCCACAGTCCGACGAGCAGCCCTGCGCCTTTTCGCCCGAACGTCGCGTCGAGCCAATCGTAGAAAAATGCGGCGCCCCGATCGAAGGCAGCGGAAGACCGATCGGTGAGCGTCCATTCGGGATGCGACTGAAACGCGAGCGCATCCGGTCCCGGGTCCTCGCACGGGGCCGCGAGGCGCGCGAGGGCTTCGGTTTGGGCCCGCGCGGTCGCTTCGTCCGTCGCCGGGGCAGCGCGGAACAGGGAAGCACGGGCCCAGGCCCGGGCGAGCGCGACGTCGAGGGCGCAGCCGGGCGGCGTTGCGCGATCGACGAGGGCGAACGAAGTGCAGCGGTCGAAGCGTGCGCGCGGATCGCACTCCTGCAATACCGCACGGCCTCCCTCGGGGATGTCGGCGACGAGATAGACGTGCCAAGCGCCGTCGACGTCCGTGTCCGGCGGTGGCAAGGCGAGTGCACCCGAGAATGCGTCCCATGCGTGTTCGGCCGACGAGAGGGCCGCGATGGCGAGCGAGGGCGGCGTGCCGGGGGCGGCGTGAACACACACGGCGTGGCGAAACGAGCAAGCCGGCGCCGGCGTCGCACCGGGCGCGAGGGCGAGGGGAGGGGGGGCAAGAGCAAGAGGGGGCGGGCGGGCGAATTCGATGACGGGGCCTGTGGGAGCGCTCGCGGCGTCGGAAGCCGCCGCATCGGTGGGGATGAAGAGCGCGGCAAGAGCGACCGTGAGAGCCGTGAATTGCGAAAAGTCGCTCATTTGACACTCTCTTTGTCGCACCCGTATAAGCTAGAAAAGTAGCCATGGTCGCATCGTCATTCGACGCCACGCACGCGGTTCGCTTCGATCTGCCAAGCGGAAGTGTGCGCACGCGGGGAGACGACGAGCGAGTCCTGCTCGTGCCCGCGGCGGCGCTCGATGACCTCATCCGATCGGCCTCGCCGCAGGCCGTGGAAGCGCTCGGGCGAACGCTGGGCGCTGCGATCGGCCGGCGCGCCGCGGCTCGGATGGGCGATCCGCAGGGGGCCTCGATGGACGCGTTCGTGGCACAGCTCGCCGGCGAAGCGGCGATCTGCGGCGTGGGAGCGCTGAGCGTCGAGCGCTGGGGGCGGGCGCTGGTGATCGTCGTGGACGATTCACCGCTGGTCGGCACGTTGCTCGCGCCGCTCGTATCGGCGGCGCTCGAGGCCGCGTCCGGGCGGCGCACCTGGTGCGCCCTCCTCTCGCGCGACGATCGGGTTGCGCGAGTCCTCGTGGGAAGCGAGCAGGCCGTCGGGCGGGTGCGCGAGTGGATCGCTTCAGGCATGGAGTGGAGCGAGGCGGTGACCAAGCTTCACGGAGGTGGCGCTTGAGCCGCGGCGAAACGTTGGAGAGGCTTCGCGCGCTGCTCGATCGTGTGCGTACGCGCTCGAACGAGCCGCGCAATTCGTTCGTCGAAGCGAAAACGGAGCCCAAAGGCGTCGAGGCGCGGCTCGCTCCGTTCGAAGCGGTCGACCCGTCCGTCGCCCCCGCTTCGAGCGAGGATCGCGGCAGCCGCGAGCGACTCGTCGCCGCCGAGGCGGTCGACGTGGCACCGGCCGCAAACCCGGTCGAAGCCCCCGGGCCGACGGCGGCCGCCCCGGACTCGATGCCGCCGGTGGACGTGGCGGAAATCGAGGTTACCGGCGAGATCGAAGTCTCAGAAGAGGAGGCCGAACCCGCGCCCGCGTCGTCGCGCCGTCCCGTCGCCCCCGAACCCGAGGAGCAGCTCGCCGAGATTGCGTTCGGCTCCGAAGAGCCCCCACAGCCGCTCCACACCCCTCCGCCGGAATCCGGACCGCTTCCGGCCGTGCCTGGCATTCCGTTCGAAACAGAATCCGACTTTGCCGGGCTCCGCAGCCCGACTCCTTTGCTTCCTCGACGGCTCGACGCCTTGCCCCACGCGCTCGATCCCGAAGCCGTGCGTCCCGAGATTCCGCCCAGCGACGCGGTCGGCGAATTCATCGCGCAGGCGCAGCGCTTCGCGCCGCCGACCTTCGTCGCACTCCTCGACGCGAGCCTCGCGCTATAGGTCGAGTTCGGTCCGGCGGAAGTCGCCGGTCAACCAGGTCACGTCGGCCTCGCGCAGCCACGTCCGCTGCCGGCGCGCGAAGACGCGCGTAGCGCGGACGATGGCCTCCTCGAGATCGGCGCGCGCCAAGTCCCCTTTCAACATGGCGTTCACTTGCGAATAGCCGACGCTCCCCATCGCGCGAGACGCGCCGTAGCCGCGCGCGACGAGCGACTCCACCTCTTCGATCCAGCCCTGCGAAAGCCACGACGCGACCCGCGACTGGATGCGTTGGGTCAGCGTCGGTTGGTCATGCGCGAGGGCGAGAAGGCGGGTCGGGTGGCGGACGCGCGCAAACGCATGTTCGCGCTGCCAGGCGGTCAGAGTCTTGCCGGACAGCTCGAAGACTTCGAGCGCGCGACTGACCCGCACGAGATCGTTCGGATGCAGCTTCGCGGCCGCCTCCGGGTCGACGGCGCCGAGCTGGACGTGCAATGCAGAGCGGCCCTCGGTGCCGGCGATTGTTCGGTGGCGATCGCGGATCCGTTCGCTGGCCGGGGGGGCGCCGGCAAGACCGAAGCGAAGGACTTTGACCCACAAGAACGTTCCGCCGCAAACGATGGGAACGCGACCGCGGGCACGGATCTGGGCGACGCGGTCCAACGCGCGCTCGGCCCAAGCCGCCGCGTCGATCGGATCGAGCGGATCGAGCGCGCTCACCAAGTGGTGAGGCGCGCGCGCGAGCTCATCGCCGGTCGGCTTTCCCGATCCCGCGTCGAAGGCGCGGTAGATCTGCACGCTGTCGGCGCTGACGACCTCGCCCCCCAGCTTCTCGGCAAGGGCCACTGCAAGAGAGGTCTTGCCGCTGGCGGTCGGTCCGACGATCGCCAGCAGATGGCCCGACTCGTCCGCGAATCGGAGCGCCTGCTCAACGACCGACACGACGCTCGAGCTCGTCGAAGCCCATGCGCGTCACGACCGGACGCCCGTGCGGACAATGGCCGGCGAAGTCCACTTCGTCGAGCGCCCTCAAGAGCGCCGACGCCTCGTCGCGAGAGACCGAGTCCCCGGCGCGGACGCTGCCGTGGCAGGCCATGGTCGCCAGCACGAGGTCCGCGGCGTCGCCGAACGGGCGCTTCGCCGTGCGCCCCAGCTCCGCGACCACGTCGCGCGCGATGCGGTCGGGAGCCGCTCGCAGGAGCAGCGTCGGGACCGCGTGAACGGCGATTGCGCTCGGCCCGACCGTTCGCATCTCGACGCCGAACGCGGCCACGTCGCCCGAGCGCTCTTCGAGGATCGCGATCTCGGCCGCCGAGAGCTGTACGACCTCCGGAATGAGAAGGCGCTGCATCGGGATCGAACGTGACGCAAACGCTCGCCTCAGGCGATGAAACGTCACCCGTTCGGCCGCGGCGTGCTGATCGAGGACGTAGAGACCGTCCGTGCCGCTGCAGACGAGGAAGGTCGAGCGCACTTGCGCGAGAAACTCGAGCGATGAATAAAAGCCGACGCTCGGAAAAAGGCCCGGGTCGGCGCCGCCCGCGGCCGGATCGGCCGCGGGAGCCGGCGAGGGCATCGTCGTGCGCTCGGCGAGGGAGGCAGCCGCCGGCACGTCGACCGGCGCGAGTTGCCGGGGGTCGGCGACCGCTCGCGCAGGCTCCGGAATCCCTTCGGGAGAGACGGAAGCGCGCGGGAGCGACCAGCGGGGCGTCCCGCCGAGCGCCGGGACCGAAAAAGCCCGCCCGAGCGCCTGGTGCAGCTCGCGCGTCACGGCGTCGTGTAGGGCGCGGGCGTCGGCGAAACGCACTTCGGCCTTCTGCGGGTGCACGTTCACGTCGACCTGCTCGGGCGGCACTTCGACGTAGACGACGCCGACCGGGTACCGGCCCGGTTCGAGCACCGAGCCGTAGGCCTGGGCGACTGCGCGCGCGAGCTGGCGGTCTCGCACCGGTCGGCCGTTGACCAAGAGATGAAGCGCCACGGCTCCCGTCCGAGCTCGTTCCGGCGCGCCGAGGTGCGCTTCGAGGCGCATCGGCCCGCGCTCACCGAGGCACATCTCGAGGCGCTCGCCCTCGATGGCTTGTTCGGCCCGCTCGCGCCGCGTCGAAACGCGCAGCCACTCACGCGCGGTCCGACCGTCGCGCACGAGAAAGAAGCTCACGTCGGGGCGAGCCAATGCGGCGAGAAGCACGACCTCACCCACGTGGGCGGCCTCGGTGCCGGTGGATTTGAGAAACTTGCGTCGCGCCGGGACGTTGAAGAATAGATCGCGCACTTCGACGCTGGTCCCCCGTGCGGCCCCGACGGGCCGCGACCTCGGTTCGCCTCCACCTTCGACGACGACCTCCGTACCCTCGGAGTCTCCGCGAACGCGCGTGACGAGTTTCAACTTCGCCACCGACGCGATGCTTGGAAGTGCCTCACCGCGGAACCCGAACGTCCGGAGCCGGAAGAGGTCGTCCTTGTCCGCGAGCTTGCTCGTCGCGTGGCGCTCGAGCGCGAGCAGCGCGTCCTCGGCGTCCATCCCCGTGCCGTCGTCGCTTACCCGAGAGAGCGCGACGCCGCCCTGCTCGAGCTCGACCTTCACGCGCGTGGCCTCGGCGTCGAGCGCGTTCTCGACGAGCTCTTTGACGATGCTCGCCGGCCGCTCGACCACCTCGCCCGCCGCGATCTGGTTCGCGAGGTCGCTCGGCAGCCGCCGGATCCGTCCCATCTACGGCTAGCGCTCCCCGACCGCAGCCGCGGCTGCTTCGAAGAAATCGCGCGACCGTCGCCGCGTGAGTCCCAGCACGATCAAGCCGCTGCCCAGGACGTGCAGCGCCAGGGCGACCGACGCCGCCGCGCGCAGCATTTCTTCGGGTACCCGCTCGTGGCCGGCCGCTTGCTGCGCCTCGATCCATCGGAGCTCGGCGTCGTCCACGTCTCGGAGGAGCCAGTGACTGGCGACCGCCACCGCCGCTTGCGCGACCACGAGCTGCACGAGCGCGGCGCGCGCTCCACGGCTGCCCCCCATCGCCCGCATGGCGAACAGCAGCGTCGCGCCTCCCAAGAGAAGCTTCGCGACGGCCAGCGGCCATCCGCGTGACTTTGCCGCGTCGATGGCGTGCACGTAGGCCTCGACCCGGGCCACGACCGCCGCGCGGTCCCCCTCGTCGGCGATTCCGTGGCCGGCCGTCGTGGGATCGATGGGCTCGTGATAGAGCATCACCGTCGCCCAGCCGCTCCGGGCACCGTTCGCGCCGAACGCCAGCGCGGCGAGGAGCGACAGCACGAGGTACCAAGGGCGCTTGCGCTCGATGGCCGCCATATGCTCTGCGCCCACTCGATAGCACGGGCCCGACGCACGCGGCAGCTCCCCGAGGAAAATCCGAAACGCAACTGCAACAGGCGGTCCGTAGTATGACGGGGCCTTGACCATCCGCGTCGCCCTCCACCACGAGACCCGCTACGAGTACGACCGTCCGGTCAATCCCGCGCCGCACGTCGTACGCCTTCGGCCGGCGCCGCACTGCCGCACCCCGATCTTGGCCTACAGCCTTCGCGTGGAGCCGGCGGAGCACTTTCTCAACTGGCAGCAGGACCCGTTCGGAAACTATCAGGCGCGGCTCGTCTTCCCCAAGCCCGCCCAAGAACTCGTCTTCGAAGTGGACCTCGTCGCCGAGATGACGGTCATCAATCCCTTCGACTTCTTTCTCGAGAAAGAGGTCGAACACTTCCCATTCGCGTACAGCGCGTCGCTCAAGAGAGACCTCGCGCCGTACCTGCAGGCGGGAAGCTACGGTCCGGGCTTCAACGATTTCGCCGAGCGCGCAAAGGGACAATTCGCGCGGTCCGGCCGGCGGATGGTCGAAGTGCTCGTCGACGTAAATCAGTTCGTCCAAAAGACGCTTCGTTACGACATTCGTATGGAGCCGGGAGTCTTTTCGCCGGAGGAAAGCCTCGTCCGTGGCCACGGATCGTGCCGCGACTTCGCGTGGCTGCTCGTCCAGACGCTCCGGCAGTTCGGCCTCGCGGCGCGATTCGTTTCTGGGTATTCGATTCAGCTTCGCGCAGACGAGCGTCCCCTTCACGGTCCTGCCGGCGTGGAGAGGGATTCCTCCGACTTGCACGCGTGGGCCGAAGTGTTTCTCCCCGGCGCGGGCTGGGTGGGGCTCGACGCGACGAGCGGTCTTTTGGCCGGCGAAGGGCACATACCGCTCGCTTGTACCCCCGACCCGGACACGGCGGCCCCCATCACGGGAAGCTACGGCTGGCAGAAACGCAGCGACACCGACCAGGTGAAGGAGGGCTTCGCGTTCTCGATGTCGGTGCACCGCGTCGAGGAGTCGCCGCGCGTCACGCTGCCCTATTCCGAACAAGCGTGGGCGGCGATCGAAGCGCTCGGTCACCAAGTCGACAGTTCCCTCATCGCCGGCGACGTCCGGCTGACGATGGGCGGCGAGCCGACATTCGTCGCGGCGAACGACCCGGACGGGTCCGAATGGAACTTCGACGCGCTCGGTCCGACGAAACTGCGCTACGGACGCGATCTCTTGCGCCGCCTTCACGAGCGATTCGCTCCGCACGGCCTCCTGCACGAAGGCCAGGGCAAGTGGTACCCGGGCGAACCGCTGCCGCGCTGGGCGCTGTCCTGTTACTTTCGCAAGGACGGCGCGCCCATCTGGCACAATCGAGCGCTCTTCGCCCGCGCCGAGACCGGGTCCGAAACGAGCGCCGATGCGCTCGCATTCATGACAGCGCTCTGCGAAGAGCTCGCGCTCGACCCACGCTTCGCGGTGCCTGCCTACGAAGACGCTTGGTACTACCTCTGGCGCGAGCGCCGGCTTCCGGTGAACACCGACCCGCACGAGTCGAAGCTCGAGGACGAAATCGAACGCAGCCGGCTCGCGCGAATCTTCGAACAGGGGCTCGCTGCGGTCGTCGGCTACGCGCTTCCGCTTCGGCACGCGCCGCCGGGGGGCGACGCAAAGTGGCAGACCGGCCGGTGGTTTCTGAGACCCGAGCGGCTCTACTTGATTCCCGGCGACTCGGCCATGGGCTTTCGGTTGCCCCTCGATTCGCTTCCCTGGGCCGCGCCCGGCGAAGATCCGGCCCTTCACCCGCCCGATCCCTTCACTCCGCGCGAGCCCTTGCCGCGCACGTCCCCCGAACGAGCCAAAGCCCCCCCTCGCTTCCGGTCGCAGACGGCCCCCGCGGAAGATACGAAGGCGCCCGCGCGCCTTCAATCGGCGTCGGGAGTCGTGCGCACGGCCCTGTGCATCGAGCCGCGCGGCGGCGTGATTCACGTGTTCATGCCGCCTCTCGAGACCGCCGAAGACTACCTCGAGCTATGCGCGCGCATCGAAGCGACCGCCGACAGGCTCAGCAAACAGATCCGGATCGAGGGGTATCATCCTCCTTCGGATCCTCGCCTCACGCGCTTTCAGATAACCCCCGACCCGGGGGTCATCGAGGTGAACATTCAGCCGGTGGGAAGCTGGAAAGAGCAGCTCGAGACCACGACGATTCTCTACGACGAGGCGCGAAAGACGGAGCTCCGCGCCGAGAAATTCATGCTCGACGGACGGCACTCCGGCACCGGCGGAGGCAACCACGTGGTCTTGGGCGGCGCGACGCCCGCGGATAGCCCCATCCTGCGGAGGCCCGATCTTCTCCGGAGCCTGGTCGGGTATTGGCTCAATCACCCGTCGCTCTCCTATCTATTCTCCGGACTGTTCGTCGGTCCGACCAGCCAGGCGCCGCGGGTGGACGAAGCCCGGAACGACAGCTTGTACGAGCTGGACATCGCCTTCCGCCTGCTGGAGTCGAGCGTGGCGACCCCCGGCTCCGTCCCGCCTTGGAAGGTCGATCGCCTCTTTCGCAACTTGCTCATCGACGTCACGGGCAACACGCATCGCACCGAGTTTTGCATCGACAAGCTGTACAGCCCCGACCAAGCCTCCGGCCGCCAGGGGCTCCTCGAGCTCCGCTCCTTCGAGATGCCTCCTCACGAGCGAATGAGCCTCACCCAACAGCTGCTCGTGAAGGCGCTCGTGGCCTGGTTTTGGCGAGCACCCTACGAGAGGCCTCTCGTCGACTGGGGCACCGAGCTGCACGACCGCTTCATGCTCCCGCACTTCGTGCGTCAGGACTTCGAAGAGGTTCTCGATGATCTGTCGAAGGCCGGGTTTCCGTTCGAGAAGAGCTGGTTCTCCCCCCATCTCGAGTTCCGCTTCCCGCTTCACGGAGCGTTGACCGCCCGCGGCGGTATCGTCCTCGAGCTTCGCCAGGCAATCGAGCCTTGGCACGTTCTCGGAGAGGAGGTGAGCGTGGGCGGCACGTCGCGCTACGTGGACTCTTCGGTCGAGCGCCTCGAGGTCAAGGTTCGCGGAATGGTCGACACGAGGCACGTCGTCGCCTGCAACGGTAGAAGGGTGCCGCTCCACCCGACGGGAACGAATGGTGAGATGGTCGCGGGCGTGCGCTACCGCGCGTGGCAGCCGCCTTCCGCGCTTCATCCGACGATCGGGGTCCACGCGCCGCTCGTGTTCGACTTGATCGACACCTGGAACGATCGGGCGATCGCGGGCTGCCGGTACTACGTCTCGCATCCGGGCGGTCTGTCGCACGCCGACTTTCCGCGCAACAGCCTTGCCGCCGAAAGCCGCCGCGCCGCCCGCTTCCAAGCATTCGGCCACAGCCCCGGTGCGAAGTCGACGCCGCCGCTGGAACCCAACTCCAACTTTCCCTTTACGCTCGACCTGCGGCGGAGTTAGCCGGCGCGCAACGTCCTCACGTGTTCCTCCTACCCCTTTGGTAGTAGATTTCTGGAATGCGTGTCTCTATGCGTCGATCGTCGGCCGCGGGCGCCCTTCTTGTCCTCGGCATTTCGTGGGCGAGCTCGTTCGGCTGCGGCAAGAGCCGCGCGACGGCAGGCAAAGCCGAGGGCGCCGAACCAGGACCATCGGCGGCCGCGGGGCAAGGTGCAGGCGTCGACTGCGGCCACGCGGCTTGCGGGACGAACTTCGTCGTGGACGCTATGCCCACCGTGGGCTGTCGGTCGGGTGAACCTTGCCAGGTGAACGTCAAGCTGCTTGCCCTCGGCGACTATCACATCAACGACGAGTACCCATACCGCTTCGTCGCCGACGGAAAGCCGCTCGTTCAATTCTCGGGAACCGACCCCGGGGGCCAGACGGTCTTCTCCAAGACCGCTGGTGACTGGCAAAAGATCGACGCGAAGACGGGCGCGATGGCCGTCCACTTGTTCGTTTCGAGCCCCGGTAGCTACACGATCTCCGGCACCTTCAAGCTGAGCGTTTGCTCCGGTGCCAACTGCGTGCTCGACCAGCGGCCCGTGTCGGCCACGTTCCTTGCGGACTAAAAACCCGTCACCCGCTGCGGCACGGCGATGACCTGGGCCGACATCGGGTCACCGGTTATCTGGGCGGTGTGGTTGCCTCCCCAACAGTACAGTCCACCGCCGGCAATCGCGCACCCCGTGTCGGGGCCGCCGCCTGCGAAGCCGAGCGCACCGTAGCCAACCGCCAAGGAGGTCACGGGGCTTGGCAAGCCAGGCACTGGTCCGGGCCCGACAACGGTTATGCCTGCGGGGTCTTGAAACGGGCCGACGCCCCAGCAGACGACGTCGCCGCCGGAGGAGACCGCGCAGGCAACGGAGTCTCCGACGACCACGGACTTGAAGCCGCCGGTCAGTCCAGGCACTTGCACGGGCACATTGCTGCTGGCAGGTAGGGGGGCTCCGAGTTGGCCGTGTCCGTTCGAGCCCCAGCACATGACGTTGCCGCCCGCGCCAACCAAGCAGGCGGCTTCCGTACCTACGGACAACGCGGTTGCGCCGATCGATGAATCGGCCACTTGAACCGGGGAGGTTGGTCGGACGAATTCGCCCTTCCCCCAGCATGTGACCCCGCCCCCGGCCGTGATGGCGCATGCGCCGGCGGTTCCGACGGACACGGCGGTGACGCCGCTCGTAAGTCCCGCGATCGGGACGGGTGTCGCCGTCGAATTCACCACGTACCCGCCGCCCCAGCACTCGACTTCGCCGCCTGTGACGACGGCGCACGCGCTCGCACCCGAGTTCGCGATGGGGGACAGGGGGCCGGAGCCGACCGACAGCGACGTCACGCCCGAGAGGTTGGGGATGATAACGGCAGCGGTCGACCCGGCCGGGGCGATTCCCGACGCGGCCTCCCCCCAGCACGCGACGCGGCCGTCGGTCAGGACGGCGCATGTCGATTTGTAACCCGCGGCCACCGACGTGACGCCTGTGGGCAGGCCCGCCAGGACCTGCGGTGCGGAGCAGTCTTGGGCTGCAGGGCACGCCGCGAGCGAGCCGTTCGGGTCGTACTGAAACATGCCCAAGCAAACAAGCTGGCCGGCAACCGTGACCGCGCAGGTTGACGTACTGCCGACCGCGACGGCCGTCACTGCGCTCGCCGCGCCCGCATCGCTGACGCCGGTGGCGTCGGTGTCGTCCCCGGCGGCGTCCGTTTCCGGGACGGTGGCGTCGACCGGTGTCGCGGCGGCCTCGAGCGTGGCTCCCTCATTCCCGATGTCGGTGGCCGCTCCAGCCGCGTCCATCGAGGATGGCACGGGACCGTCCCCGTTGGAGACGTCGGGCATTCCCACGGGCTGCGCTCCCGCGTCTCGTTCGGATGGGCGCGTGGGCTCCCCGCTCCCGAGTCGGGCGCCGTCTGCACCGCACGCCACGCTTGCCACGAGGCAAACCATCAACCCACGTCGCAGGGACGCCGTTTTCACGGTCGTCATTCTGACTCAGACTTTACACCGCGTCAGGCAAAATATTTCGAAGCATGTGCTGTCCACGGAGGTTCGACCGCCCGTTGCCCTCACCGCGAGTTCTGGCGGTCAGACCCGCCCATTCCGCACCGCCCTGTGAGCTAGGAACCGGGACGAGCGGCTGAATCGGCGATCACCGCCCTCACGCCCTCTACGGGGCTCGTCGGCTTCATCGAGAAGCGTTTCGTGAACTTGCTGCTGTCGAAAACGTAGTCCCGATCGTACTGATACAGCATCTCGCCAAGCTCGCGCATGAGGGGTACGAATAGGCCGAGCGCTCGGACCATCCAGGCCGGCATAGCGCGAACCTTCGCTTGGGCGTTCAGCTCGCGAGCAAATAACTCCACCCACTGGCGTGCGGTGAGGGCATCGCCGTCGGTGGGCAGATGCCAAGTCTGGTTGAAGGCGTCCGGCGTGTTGCCGAGGAGGGCGGTTCCGCGGGCCGCGTCCGGCGTGAACGTGAACGAGTGCTTCTTGTCGACCTTGCCGAGCCACATCGCCGCCTTTTTGTGCCGGAGATTCTCGAACACGGTTTGCATCAGAACGCTCTTCCCGCCGGTGTTCGGTCCGTAGAAATCTGCGGATCGCGCGATGAGCGCAGGGATGCGACCCTTCTTGACGGCGGTGAGCAAAGTCCGCACGACTTCTGCCCGAATCTTGCCTTTCTCGCTGATGGGCGCGATGGGAGATTCCTCCGTCATGTGCGGAATGGACTCCGGCCCGTAAGCGTACACATTGTCGAAAAATACGAGCTTCGCGCGATGCTTTTCACACGCGTCGACCACGTCGCGCATGAGGGGCGGCCACACCGCGCGCCAAACCGCGGTTTGGTACTCGAACCCGACCGTGAGATAGACGATCTCGGATCCCGCCACGGCCGTGTCCACTTCGGCGCGCTTCGTCAAATCCGCCGCCAGGAGCGTGTCTGTGACATTCACTTTTCGCGGGTTGCGACTGACGACTCGTATGTCTTGGGTATAGTCTTTTAGAGACTTCGCCAGGTTCGTGCCGATCGTTCCGCTCGCTCCGAGGATGGTTTGCATGGGGCATCGACCGTACGACAGTTCGGGCTTCGACGCTGCCACGCCCCCCCGCCGGCCGTCGACGGCTTCGCCTGGACTCCGCGCTCGGCCCGGCCGTCGCCGGACGGGGTTCACGGTCGGTTCGTAGTTGAGGACCGTGTCGTCGGGGTGCCCGCCGTCCGGATTGCGGCAGATACGAGCCGCCGTTGAGCGCCGAGAGCGGCGCGGCGGTGCCCGTGGCGACGTCGACCCAATAAAGCTGCGCCTGGGTGCCCGGGTTCGAGCACGTCGCGCCGCCGGCGCACTTCCTAGTCTCGCCCCATCCGCCGTTCGATACGAGCGAGACTTCGAAGACGACAGCCGTACCGGTAGGCACGAACGACGGCCACACCGTGTATCCGGTCGGCGGCGTATAGAGCACTTGGAAGTTCGAGAACGCGATCGCGAACCGGAGGCGATTCAGCAAAACTGAACAGGGGCGGGCGAGGGCGCATGGGGACCCCCACGTCGAACCGCTCGACACTCCTCGACTATCGCGAGGCTGCCCGCAATCGGGTTGACGGCACCAACTGAACGTCCTGTGAAAAGCCACGCCTTTGCGGCTTGCTCACGTGCGCCCCTGGCGTTGCCAGCGTAGAATGTAAGTTTGATGTCTTCAGCCTCCCATCGAAAAAGTCGCACAACGTCATGGGCTGTGACTCTCGTGGGATTGTGCCGCTGTACGCTGGCCTTCCCGCTCGACAACTTGGAAAGCCCTCCCGACGCCGCTCTGTCCGGCGTCACCCGGACCGGCGCCGACGCCCCCGACGCTTCGGCGCCCGCGAGCGAAATGCCGCCAACTCCCGACGCCGGAGGCCCCCCTCCGCAAACGTCCTCCACGCCGGGCGCGACGACGCCGACCACCCAGGGCAACCCGCCCGTCGTGACGGACGCCGGCGCCTTGAGCGACCCCGGTCCGTCCAACGCAGTCCAGGGAATCGACGCGGCGTCGGGCGCGGACGCATTTGCCGGAACGCCGAGCGCGGGGGACGCTTCCAGCGCCGCGGCGAGCGCGGGGGACGCTTCCAGCGGCCCGGCGAGCGCGGGGGACGCTTTCAGCGGCCCGACCGGGGGCCAAGAGGCGGGCATGGATGCCGGCGCGCGTTCGTGGTGCGCGGCCAACATGACGGCCAATACCGTTTACTGCAACGATTTCGACGAGACGAACGCGACGATCAGGGGAACGTGGGACAGCATCTTCATCAGCGCGGCCGATTGCGCGAGCTTCGATTCCCCGGTCGACGCTCCCTCTCGCCCGAATACCCTCTTGCTTTCGACTCCGGTCGTGTCCTCCGCGAGCACGTATCAAGAGCAATTCGCGAAGTACCCGACGAACGTCAACTCCGAAACGCTTCGGTTTGCGCTGAAGATCGTCGGGTTCGACGCGAACGCGAAAGACGTGAGCCTGGCTCGGATCGGCTACAAGAGCGGCGCGTGGGCGGTGAGCTTCGACCTCAGCGCCGCGGGCGCGGAACTCAACGAAAGCGTCGCGCGGCCGGACGGCGGTCCCCTGACGACGATCGTGCATCCCGTCGCGCAGCCCCCCCTCGGCGTTTGGACGACGATCGCTCTGACGGTCGACTCGGCTGGCAAGAAATTGTCACTTTCCTACGACGGCAGCGCGGTGGCCATCCAAGGCGCCGCGATCATGAACCCGACCAGTCCCGGAGCCGCGTTCTCGACGATCCTCGGAGTGAATTACTTGGCGGGTCCGGCGCAGCCGATGCAGATCTTCTACGACAATATCTCGATCACCGTGAATTAGCCCCGGACCCCGCTCACCAGCCCATCAGGGTCTTGAGGCGCGTGGCGAGGACGGCGCCCATGGCGGCCTGTCCCGCGACGTTCGGGTGCTGGTTGCAGCCGAGGTTATTTTGCGCCGAACTGACGCTGAGCGCCTCGATCTTCGTCTCTCCCGCGGCCTTCATGGCGGTGACGACATCGTTGATGCGGACCAGGCGCTGGCCGCCGTACATGTCGATGAGGATGAAGTACGCGCTCGCGTACTTGCCGCGGATGGTCTTGAGGAACGCCTCGTACGCAGTCTCGTAGGGCGTGCCCGGGTCGCCCTGGCCGAAGTCGTTCGTCCCGAGATTGATGACGACCACGTCCGGCTGGTACTGCGAAAAGTCCCAAGCGGTCATGTCGTTCGGAATCGAGTAGGGGTACCGCGTCGGCATGGTGCTCGTCATGCTGCCGTCGTAATTCCGATAGACGCCGATTCCCGACCAAGCGACCGTGACGACGTCGGCCCCCACGGTTCGCGCGGCGATCGATCCGTACGCGAGGTAGTTGTTCGTGAACGCGTCGATGCCGCCCGGGCAGGCGGCGTTGCCTTCGACGCCGGCGCCGACCGTGAGCGAGTCTCCGACCATCTCGATTCGCTTGTTCGGCCCCGCGGCCGGCGCCACGAGCGCGCCCCCGGCGCCGAAGTTCGAAAGGCCGCTGAACTGGGTAACTCCGATGCTCGCCTCGGTATTTCGCCAAATCACGAGGTCGTGCGTGCCGCTCGTCAAGCCCGTGGCGAGCGGCAGCGAGGTCTGGCCCGCCGCGGTCGTCATCGTGGTCGGTGTGCCGCCGTCGACGACCACAGTGAAGCGATTCTTGTTGCTGCCGTCGTTCAGGGCCATCGAGGCCTGGGTACCGGTGAATTGCGCGTGGATGTTCACTCCGGCCCATGAGAAGCGAACCGACCCGGGCGCGGTGCCCGCGGCCGTGCGGCCCACGATGCGCAGCCCCAGGGCGTTCGCGCCGGAACCGCCGTCGGTCCCCGCTCCGCTGCCCCCGCCGCTGCTGCTCGAGGGCGACCCGGCGTCGGCCGTGACTCCCGAATCTCCGGACGTCGTTCCCGAACTGCTGGAAGTCCTGCCGCTGGACGAGCCGCCCGAAGCGCTCGCCATCGAGCCCGAGGAGCCTGAGCCGGAGCCCGAGCTCGCTGCGCCGGCCGAACTGGAGCCCGAGGAAGATCCGCCGCTGCTGGAGGCCCCGGCCAATCCGCCCGACGACGATCCGGACGAACTCGAGCCGGAGCTCGCGCTCGTTGCGCTCGCGGAACTGGTACCCGAGGTGGAGCCGCTGCTGCCGGAGGGAGCCCCCGACGCGCCCGGTGTCGTCCCGGAGGAGCCCGAGCTCGTCCCGCCGGCGGCGCTGGACCCCGAAGAGGAGCCCGAAGAAGCTCCCGAAGCCGCGGTGGTACCCGCGCCGGACGGCGACCCGGAGCTGCAAGCGGCGCCGAGTACGAAGAAAAAAGAGGCGGACAGCGCCAGCGGACAGAATCGTAGAGCCAAGGTGCCTCTCGCCGCTGATGGTATGTCCAGTCGGGGGGTCGGACCACGGGAAATCACGACGTTGCAGCAGCGTCGGGCTCTCGAAGTGGCTCAAACGCGGGCGACTCCGGCGGCTCGTGGGCGGCGTTCCCCTCGCCGGCGCTTTTTTGCGTCCTGGGCGGACGTAAAAGACGCACCGGGAGTGATCCGACGCCGCGGGATGACTCCCGGTGCGTCACCCGGAGTTATCCCGCGCCCTCGGAAGACTCCCGGTGCGTCACCCGGAGTTACCCCACGCCCTCGGAAGACTCCCGGTGCGTCACCCGGAGTTATCCCGCGCCCTCGGAAGACTCCCGGTGCGTCACCCGGAGTTATCCCACGCCCTCGGAAGACTCCCGGTGCGTCACCTGGAGTTATCCCGCGCCCTCGGAAGACTCCCGGTGCGTCATCTGGAGTTATCCCGCGCCCTCGGAAGACTCCCGGTGCGTCATCTGGAGTTATCCCACGCCCTCGGCAGACTCCCGGTGCGTCACCCGGAGCTATCCCACGCCCTCGGCAGACTCCCGGTGCGTCACCCGGAGTTATCCGACTTCGCGGGATGACTCCCGGCGCTGCGGCTGGCGAACGCCAGGCGGTCTGTTATAGTGGACACCGCGATGAGCTCGACGGCCCGGCGATGGAGCTGTTCCCGTTGGAGGTTGGACCGCCATGAGTACGACTTTTTTCTTCACGGACGCCGGAGCAGCCCATCGCACCCCGGCCGAAACGCTTCTGTCGCGGCTCGCCACGGATCTCCTGCGGCTTCCTTTCGAAAGCCGAACGCGCACGCTCCATATCCGTGCGCTCGAGCTCAAGCGCGTCGTGGACGAATGGACGCGCGTGACGCCCAGCGAAGCCGAGCGCAAAGTCACGCACGACGAGATCGCCGACTTGCAGCGCGCGGCCGCGGGATGGCGCGAGCTTCTGCGGTGACGAGGCTGCGACCGTGGTAGACCGTGGCGAAACGAGCCGTCCGCGCGCATCGTCGATAGACTGGCTGTCGGTCCTCGTGGCCTTCGCGCTCGCGGCGCTGGTTCGCTCCGGCATCATCGGGAGAGTGCCGTGGTAGCCCCGGTGGAGCGCTCGTCGCCGGAAGCGCGCGAAGCAGGGGCGGGTTCCCCTTCATGGCCGGCGCTCGCGGGGAAGGTGACGAGGACGCTCCCGGGCGTCGCGCTCTTGTTCGTCATTGGGTACGGGGGCAAGAAGGCCGAGGCCCTTCTCAAGGCCTACGGGCAGGCCCATCACGTCGCGCTCCCCAATGTGGAATACGTTCTCTGGGCCATCCTCATCGGGCTCGTCATCGGGAATCTATTCGCAGGGTCTCGCGCGTACGACGTCTTCCGCCCCGGGATCCGCACCTACGAGTTTTTCTTGAAGGTCGGCATCGCGCTGCTCGGCGTTCGTTTTCTCCTCGCCGACGTCTTCAAGCTCGGCGGGTTGAGCCTCGCCCTCGTCGTGCTCGAATTCGCGGTCGCCGGTTCGCTGATGGTCCTTCTCGGCCGGGCCTTCGGACTCGGCCCGAAGCTCACGGCGCTGCTCGCCGTCGGCTCCTCGATTTGCGGCGTATCGGCCATCATCGCCACCCAGGGCGCCATCGACGCCGACGACGAAGAGGCCTCGTATGCCATCGGCGCGATTCTCGCGCTCGGGGCAATTGGCCTCTTCCTCTTCCCGGCGATCGGGCACGCGCTCGGCATGAGCGACCACGCCTTCGGGCTCTGGGTGGGTTTGGCGATCGACAACACCGCCGAGGTGACGGCCGCGGGAAACCTTTACTCCGAAGAGGCGGGCAAGTGGGCCGTCCTGGCGAAGACCGCGCGCAACGCGACCATCGGCTTCGTCGTGCTCGGCGTCGCTCTCCACTTTGCGCGCCGGGCCGGCAAGGCTCTCGCGGGGCCGCGAGCGCGCTTCGTCTGGGAGAAGTTCCCCAAATTCGTCCTCGGGTTTCTGGCGTTGTCGGCGCTGGGTAGCGCCGGGGTATTCGCTCCGGGCCAGATCGCCAGCCTCGCGAACCTGAGTCGGTGGGCTTTTCTCCTGACGTTCGCCGGAGTAGGGCTCCAAACGAACTTCACCGAATTGCGGCGGCAAGGTTTGAAGCCGCTCATCGTGGGAGCCCTCGGCGAGGTCGCGATTGCGGGGGTAACGCTGGGTATGGTCCTGGCTGCGGACGCGTGGTTCCGTCTCGGGTGAGGCTGCTCTAGGGCCGCTCTTCGAACGGCTGATGAGGCCCGAGCTCGGCATCGATTGAATACGCGTTCTTGGCGACGACCGTTTCTGCCTCGTGCAACCCGTCGAGCACGACCGTCGCGTTCGAGAATCGTCCTCCGACGTGCACGGGGCGCCTCGTGAGGTCGTTCGCGTACACCGGATTCGCCCCGACGATTCTCGGCGCGGCGAGCACGTAAGGACCGTCGGCCGACTCGAGGATCGCGGAGGACGGGACGACGAGCCATTCGCACGCCTTGCGCGGAGCGATGAGAACGCCCACGTCGCCCAATTGGGGCGAGGACGCCGGCGCCTCCAGGGAATAGCGCACCATCGACCGGGACGCGTCGCGGCGGGTCGGACGAACGTCCGCGCGCCGAACCTCGACGTGCGCCCGCCCTCCCGAAGCGACGAACGACGCGCGGGCTCCCGGTTCGCCCAGTGCACATAAGTCGTCGTCGTGAATTGCGGCGGTGACTCCTCCCGGCCCGTCGATCCACGCGGGCGCGGTGACCTCGTGTGGTTCGGTCACGGGGCGCCGCTCCACGACGCTCAGATCCGCGACGTCGATCGCGACCCGTTCGCCCGCGGGCGGACGCAGGTCGCTCCTGCTCTCGCTTGTCTCGACGAGTGCCATCCGACAGAGCGGGCATTCGCCGGGCGCTCTTTGCCTTACCTCCGGATGCATCGGGCACACGTACGCCGGCTCGCCGCGGGTACGACGAGAGCCCCCTTCGTACACGGCACGGACCGCAACGAGCACGGCAGAAAGACCGAGGATCAAGAGCAGTACGCGGACGGCGACCATCATCGGCCGTCTCCTTCGGACCAGGCCGGGCACGTTCCGACGATGGCCGTGATCGGCAATCCCAGCCGCTGGGCGCGCGAAAGCTGCCTGCAGCGCCAAAGCGTGTAGAGAACCGGGAGGACTTCCAGCGTCAGAAAGGCGCTCGTCAAAAGACCCCCGAGCATCGGAGTCGCGACCCGACGCATGATTTCCGAGCCGGCGCCATCGGCCCAGAGAAGGGGAAGGAGGCTCGCGGCCATCGTCGCCGTGGTCATGAGCTTTGGGCGCAATCGCCGGACCGTGCCGTCCGCGTGCGCCGCGATGACGTCGTCGCGAGTCGAGAGCTGTCCTTCCCGAACGCGGCGGTAGAACGCGTCGTCGATGTAGACGACCATGAGAACGCCGGTCTGCATGGCCAGTCCGAGCACGGATAGGATGCCGACCCAGACCGGCGCCGACACGGGGTAGCCCGCCAAAAAAAGTGCCCAGATGCTGCCGACGAGCGCGAACGGCACCGAGAGCATGACGAGCATCGCTTCGACGAAGTTACGAAACTGGACGAAGAGAAGAACCATCATGGCAAGCACGACGAGCGGCGCACAAAGCGCGAAGCGTTTCTCGCCCGCGACGTAAAGATCGTATTGCCCTCCCCACTCGACGCGCTCGCCCGGGAGGAGTTCGAGCTCGTCGTTCTCCTTGGCCGCGTCGATCGCGCGCCGGGCCCGCTCGACGTATTCGTGCATGTTGGTCGCTTCGTCCAGAAGAACGAGGACGTAGGCGCACAATTCACCGCTCTCGGTCCGCAGAAGCGAAGGCACGTGGACGTATGCCGTGTGCCCGAGCAGGTCGAGGGGGACGAGCTGGCCGTTCTCGCTGCCCGGCGGCGGCGGGCCGCGGACACTGACGGTGCCCAAGGCGTCGGCCGGTCTCTCGTCTTGCCCGTGGGCGTCGAAGGCCAGACGCACGGGGACTCGTTCTCCGCGCCGTTCGACCTCGCCGACCTGACCGCCGTTCGCAAAGAGAGCGGCGGTTTGTCGCACGACGGAGGCATCCACCCCGAAACGCGCCATTTGCGCCGACTCCGTCTCGAAAGACAGCCGCGTCTCGTCACCCAACGATTCGGTCTGCACGCTCTCGGCGCCCGGGACCCGTTTGGCGATGTCGGCGACTCTTGCGGTGAGCCATTCGAGGCGCGTCGAGTCGCCCGCGACCAGGCGGATGCCCAACGGAGTTCGAATTCCGGTGGACATCATGTCCATCCGTGCCCGCGCCGGCGCCGTCCACGCGTTCGTCCACCCCGCTGTCCGCACGGCCCCGTCGAGTCGAGCGACGAGGTCCTGGACGCGCGGCGAGCATGGCTGCCATCGCAGGGCCGACGCGGCACGACGAAGCCAACCCGGGACCCAGGGAGCGCATTGCCAATCGGGGTTCATCGGCCAATCGCAGCGAGGCCGTAAGCCCACGATCGTTTCGGCCATCGAATATGGTGCGGGATCGGTGGCGGTGTCCGCTCGTCCGACCTTGCCGAACACGGCCGCGACCTCGCTGAACCGAGCGAGCGCGCGGTCCTGACGCGCGAGCGCCGCCGCCGACTCCGCCGCGCGGATCCCCGGGCGGGCAGTCGGCATGAACAGAAGGTCCCCTTCGTCGATGCGGGGCAAGAACTCGGCACCGAGTCGCGACGCAATCGGGATGCACGAAACGACCGCGAGAAGAGCCGTCGCCAAGGTGAAGGCCGGCTGCGCCAGCGCAAACGTGACGAACGGGCGATAGATCCGCACGAGGCCGCGCGTCAGCGGGTTCGCGTATTCGGGGACGATCTTGCCGCGCATCATCCGATCACGCAGCGCCGGCGACAGGGTGAGCGACACGACCACGGCGGAGGCGATGACGAGCGTCTTGGTGATCGCCATGGGACGCAAGAGCCGCCCTGTTTCGCCCGCAAAGACGAAGATTGGCAAGAAGGAAGCAGCCGCAATGAGCAGCGAAGTGACGATGGCAGGCGCGAATCGCAAGGAAGCCCCGCGAATCCTCGCGCGCCGCTCGTCTTCGGACCCTGGGGGCCCGACGCCGTCCTGACCCTCGAGAGAGCGGTGCGAAGCTTCGAGCGCGACGACGTCGGCATCGACGGCGAGGCCGAGCGCAATGCCAATCCCGCCCAGACTCATGATTGTGGCCGACACCCCGAGCATCCACATCCCTGCAAACGTGAGGAGCAAGACGGCGGGAAGGGTGACGAGGGGAACGAGCGCGCTCCTCGGATGCAACATGAAGACGACGATGACGAGCGCCACCACGGCCACTTCTTCTGCGAGCGCCGTCGCAAGCGTGCGATGCGTGCGATTCGCCAGGACGGATCGGTCGTACACCGTGACCACCTGCACGTCGCGAGAGAAGCGCCGGTGTTCCCGGTCGATCGCGAGCTTGACTTGCCGCACGACCGCGGCCACGTCGGCGTCCCTTCGGGCGATGACGATGCCCCCGACTGCGCGCTCCCCCCCCAGATCGGCGAGGCCCGGCGGGACGTCGTCGATCATTCTCGCCGCCGCGATGTCGCCGATGCGGACGGCGTCGTTGCCGTCGGAGGCGGGCGCGACCGGCACCGCGCTCAAGTCCCGATCGCACTGTTCGCACAGACGCGTCTGCCGCGGGTTGGCGTCCCCCGAACGGGTCGTCGGGGAAAGGGCTCCCTTCAGTGCGGAGACCACGTCCGTCACGGCGAGGTTGTGTTCCCGGAGGCGATCGCGATTCACGGCCACGACGACCTGGTTTGCCGCGCCCCCCACGGACGCTACTTCTGCGACGCCGCGGATGGATTTCAGCGCGGGCCCCAAGATTTCGTCCTGGATTCGCGACAGGAGCTGGATTGACGTGGCGTGCGTCGGATCGACGACGGCGTATTGGAACACCCAGCCCGTGCTCGATGCCGCCGGTCCGACGCGCGGGTGGACCTCCGCCGGCAGGGTTGCGACGGCCTTGGTCACGCGCTTTCGGACCGATTGTCTGGCCGCGTCGAGGTCGGCGCCCGACTCGAAGATTACGTCCACGTAAGCCATTCCCGACATCGAAGTCCCCCGAACGGTTCGACACCCAGCGATCCCATCGAGGGCGTCCGTGAGCACGCTCGTCACGGCTTGCGCGACGTCGGGCGCCGAATGGCCGGGCCACTCCGCGATTACCCCAATCTGCGGATCCGACAAGTCAGGCATGACGTCGCCCGCGAGAGCACGACGTGCGAAGTTGCCGGCGACGGCGAGTACCAATGTCGAAACAATGACGACCCAGTGACAACGTGCGCTCCACGCGACCAGTCGGGCAATCATCTTATATAACTCCTGCTCGGTTTCGGTTTGGTATCCAACAAGATTCCACCAAACGAAAGAACGCCGTGCCATTGAAACACAAAAGGAACAACTCCTACATTGTAATCGCTTGATATGGTGCGTCATCACGCCCACTGCTAATCGAGGGAAATGGATTCTGAATCAAGGGTCCTCGCTCCCGGGCTGCAGGCGTCCGCCGATATCGGGGTCGAAACACCCTTCACGAAAGGTCGTGCGCCCGGCGCAGGGACGGGTCGGGGCAAGCACGCATTGTCGGAACTCTTCGAGAGGGCTGCCGCACTCGGCGCGCTCTCCGGCGCCCTTGCGATTCTAGTGTGGATTGCCGCTCCCGAAGCGATCGCCGCCATGGAGCACGTCGACGAACGCCTTTGGCTCGGAATCGTCGCCGCCGCGGTCGTTCTCGGTGCCGGCGTTGCCGCGAAGAACCGATGCGCCCTCGTTCTGGCCGCACTCGTCGGGCTACCGCTCGAGATTCCGGGATGGCCGCTCGGGCCAGACGCGGCCGTATGCGCGCGGAAAGCCAGGTGGCTCGCAGGCTTTCTCGCGAGACGGCCCCGGGGCTACAACACGTCGGGCGGTCACCTCGCGTGTGGCCTCATCGCGGTCAAAATCGCGCTGAAGAAGCTCTGCCTGCGAGCCGAGCGGTACGACGCGGTCCTCGAGGATCTCTCCCGAGAGAAGAGCGAGGCGCGCGCGCTTCGCGACCGAACGTGCGACCAGGCGGCGCAGTCGCTCGCCGACGGCGATGCCGCGGCGTCCGAGCTCGGCCGGCGCGCCCACGCGCTCGACGCCCGGATGGCCGGACTCGATCGCAAGATTCTCGCGCGCCGTTTGGGTATCCAAGATCGCGTCGTTTCCTTGTTTCTCGAGAAATGGCGCGCCGTCGTCGACGGCAAGCTCGTGGCCGGCGAGGTGGGGGAACGGGTCGCCGAGCAGCTGAGCGACCCGCCTCTCGGCCCTCGCGCGCTCCTTCCCGCCGGTCTGGTCCGAGGGCCGTGGGTCTTCGCCCTCGAATTCGGGGTCTTCCTCGGCCGGATCTCCATCGCCCTCTTGCTCATCGGCTCGTTTCGGACCTCCCACCTCATCTGGGCGGTGCTCCTGTTCGTGCTGGAGCTCTACGTCGTCGAGCCGGTGATCCTGAAGTTTCATATCGCCTTCCTGAATATTTTGCTCGACGGCCCGGGTCATCCAGCGGTCGATCTCGCGAAGTATCTCGACACGGCCGCTGCGCCGGGCCGGGTGCTCCACGTGCCCATCGCCGTCCCCAAGCGATCCACGAACCCCGCGTGGTCGAACCTGAGCGCGATCATCGACTCGGCCGCGCGGCGATCCGGAGCGCGCATCGGCCGCGTGACGCCATTTTCTCAACGAAGTGGAAACCGCGACACAGTCATCGAGCTGGCGCCGGACGCCACCCCGCCCATGTGCGCCAACTTCCGCGCAAGCCTCGACGCCGAGCTCGCGCGGTCTCGGGGGACGTTTCCGCTCTCGACCGAGACTCGCCCCTGCGAGGGCGGAGTCGTCGTCTCCCTGGTCGACGACGATTCCAAGATTTGGGAAATCGTCGGTGAAGACGCGAATCAGGCATTCATTTATCTGTGGCGCAACGCACGCGCGCTGAGCGAGACCATCGCCCATCTGGGGCCGAGGTTTCGACCCGTCTTCGTGCTCGCCAGCAACACCACCGATGAAGACGTGATCCGCTACGAGTCCGATCACATCGCCGAACTCCAGAGTTTCTCGGACCGGGAGTACGGCGGTCAAGTCGGATTCCTGTACGTCCTCCGCGGCGGCGAATGGCTCGACTTCAACTCCCAACGCCGGTCCTTCGACGCGGGCGATCGCGACTTCGCTCGGGCAGTCCCGCATTTCCGTCGCGCGCTCGAGGACTCCGCGATGCCTGCCCGCGATTGGATCCTTCGCGAGCTGAATGGGAAATACGACGCGCCGACCTTCGCTCGGGTGTTCAATGCGGCCCTCGCGACGCCCGACTTTCCCAGGCATTTCGACGGGTACGATTTCACCAAGCTCCCGCCCCACGTGAGGCCTCGACCCGAGACGCTGGCGCTCCTGGACCGCCATCGCGCGGGAGGCGCGATGGGAGCGGGGGAGCGGCTCGAACTCAATCGGGACCTCTTGCTCACGGTGCAGCCCATCCGCGTGTCCGGCGGGTTCTTCAAGAAAGTGGGCAACGACATCGCGCTCCACGAGCTGCTCGTCTTGGGCAAGACCCGACCGACGGTCTACACGGACCGCAGTCTCTCCGAGCACGTGCAGGACCCGGGAGTACCCAACTACGTGTCGGTCTGGGGTGACTTCGCCCGCTACACCGGACTCTCGGGAACCAGCGAAGAGATTCGCGCGAGCGTGCTCGCGGGCGAGGACATTCGGGTCGACGAGGCTCCGGAGGTTGGCGCCGTCGTCGACGACAAGAACGACTTCGAGCCCGGCGAAGTCGAAAAGGCCGTCTCGACGATGCTCCACCCGGCGAACGCGCACGTGGTCATTGGGGTGCCGAGGATTTACGTCACGCTGCCCCGACAGCGCGGCGAAACGGTGGCTTCCGAATACATCCGCGCGGTGCAAGCCGACCGCGACACGCACAACGCCGCGGACGCTCGCAGTCGAACGCTCGTGTTCGGCGGCTCTTCGCCTGCGTTCGGCAAGTGGTGGCATCGGCCGCTGCCGTACCTGGCCCAGTTTTCCCACGGAGTACTCAATCCGGCCCACGCGCTGAGCCACGACTTTCAGCAGTCGTATCTCATCGCCGGCGCCGCCGGACGTCTCGCCGCGTTCACGGAGGCCCTCTACGGGCCGACCCGGTTCCGTGTCCGGTCGATCGCTCCGCGGGGGAATGTCGCGGTCGGACGCGCGGTGCGGGGGTCTTTCGCGGTTCTCGTCGTGGCCCTCGCGGTCGCGGTCTGGCTCTCGCTCTTCGACACGCGCCTGATGGGCGTTGGTTGAGCGGCACCGGCGGCGAACATGGCCGAGCGGATCATCGTAGTCGAGCGCGGCGAGCGGCGGGAAATCTGCCGGCTGCGCCTCCTCGAAAGCGGCGCGGTCGAGGTCCGACGCTTCGAGAATGGGGTGTTCAGGCGCGAGCGGACGCTCCCGCCGGACGGCCAGGTTCCGGCCGGCGCCGGGGGCGCTCCGCGCGACGTCGAGAGCGTGCTCGCGAACGCGGCGCGGCGCTTCGGCCGCTACCTCGACGGCAGCGTGAACGTCGGCGAACGAGACTTTCTCTCCCCGACGAGCGCGTTCGCGCGAAACGTCCGCTGGCTTCCGGGCGACATTCAAACACTCCACACCGCCGGCCATTACATCGCCGAGCTCTATCCCTCGGCGCAGTTTCACGTCGCGCAGCTGCTTAGGCGCGTCTTCGGCGACGCCGCGTTCCTCGCGCTCGTCGCGGTGACGAGCGGCCTGCTCTTGCGCGATAGCGCACCCGTCCCTCTCGGTCGGCTCGCCGTCGTCTTGCAGATCTTGTCGCTGCTGGCCATCGTGGGCTTCGATCGGTATTGGGAGCCGCTCCGCCGCAAGTGGGCGTCCCGGTCGGAGCTCCCGTGGAAGCGGGAGGGCCTGGGGCTGGTCTACCGGGCTCCTTTCATCGCCCTATCCCAGCTCGTCGCCGCGACGCTCTCGGTGCTGTTCACGACCGTCATCGGGCTCTCGAACCTCGCGCTGAATCCCCTTCGGATCGCCCAGGCTTGGCGGCGTGTGCACGGCGGCGGCTCGCTCGAATGGACCGCCTCGTCGGTCAGCGCCGGCCAAGACGTGCGGGGCCGGTCGATCCAGGAGTTCGCGCGCATCTACGCGCCCGCGACGCGGCTCGGCGCCGGGGCCGGTCTCTTCGCGACGTGGCTCGTCGTTCTCGGCGCCCCCGTAGTTCTGCTCGGAGTGAGCGGCGTCGGCGTCTTCGTCGCGTCGTTCACGACGGCCTTTCTGGTCGCGTGGGTCAGCGGCCTGCCGCACGCCACGGTCGACGGAAAACCTCTCTACGAGCTCACCCGCGCGGACCGGTGGGATCTGACGATCTTCGGTGGGGGGGCGATCGCCGCCGTGGCCTGCCTCTGGGCGCTCGGGGTCTTTCCGATGCCGGCGTTCGAAGGATCCGTCGGCTACGTGGCTCTCTTCTTCGTCCTGACCGTCTTGTCGGCGGCCCTCTATCCGACGTATCGCTCGGCAAAGAACGCTTGGCGGATTGCCGGGAACGGACGACGCTGGATGCGCGCTCGGTATTGGGCCGTGCCGGGTCTGGCTCTCGCGTTGGTCGCCGTCGGAGCCGCGCGCGCGCCTTCGGTTCGCCGGACCGCCGAACGAGTCGAGCGGTTCTTTCACAGGGCCGAAGCGAAATGGCGCATGCCGGAAGCGGAGCGCCGCGTCTACGCGGCCGTCGGCAAAGCCATGCGGCGCCAAGGGTCAGCCGATCCCGAGGCCCTGCTCTCGGACGAGAGCGACGCGCCCACCTTGCGGACGATGCCCGAGGTGAAGATGCCGGATCTACAAGACTTACGGGGGATCCCTTCGCCCCGGCTCGTCGCGCCCGTTCCCGCGGTCGAGCTGGATCTGCCCGACCTCGATCCCCTGCCCGCGCATCGTCGCCTCTTCAACGCGAGGCCGCGGCGCGCGTTTCTGTTGCCCGTCGGCGAGTCGCAACCGCGCGTCCTGTCGTCTCTGCCGGTCGGCGCGAACGCCATCGCCCGGGGCCGTACTCGCGCCGGTGCGCTCGCGCCGAGGGTCCTCTCCGACAGCGAGCTCGAGGTCGCTCGCGATTTCATCGCGAAAGCCGACTACCCCTGGATCACTCGAGACGAGCTCGAGGCATTGGCCGAAGGGAACGACAAGGGCGAGCGGGTCGACGTCGTCGAGCTGGCGCGCGTTTATCGTTGGGAGGACGTCAAAGCAAACTGGGACCGGGTGGAAGCGGCGCAGCGCGGCGGCGCCACGGATCGGATTCGCCTCGCCCGGCTCATCGACGCGGTCGACGGCGTGGTCGGAATGGGAGTGGACGTCACTGCGAGCGAACTCCAGCGTTACTTGGACGAGGAGCTGGGGCTCGTCGAGGAGTGGTCCCGCGACTACCCGCACATTCCTTTCGCGTCGACGCAACCGTCCGTGTATTCGGCGGGCCGATTCTCGCAAGTCGTACGCTTCCTTCTCAAAGAAAAGCTGCCGCGCCAGACGCTCGCGCGAGCGCTCCGCCTCGATTACGTCGACGCGTACTGGGACGCGCCCGCCGAGAGAACGGCGCTGCACCGTGTGTTTTCGGGTCGGCCGCGACAGAAAGCGTGGGAGTCGCTCGACCTCGATTGGGGAGGCAACGAGGCCCTCCGGAGGCGGTGGGAGCAGCTCGAGACCGAGCAGTCGGTCGCGACAGAGATCTGGACGTCCTCGGGTCAAACGGGCGACGCGCCTTTGGCCGCGTTGAACGAGCTCGTGACCCTGCTGGACGGGGTGCTCGGCCACCTCATCGAGGGGGACGCGCGTGGGCCTTACGCCGTGCTCACCAGCCTCTTTCACCTCCAGCAGGTGGACCCTTCGCGGCTACGCGCCGGAGACGCGGCTGCCGCCGTGCTGGCCTCCCGCCTGTGGACGCAGTCGATGTCGACCCGTCTCGGTAAGATCGTGGCGAACACGGTCTCCGGGCGGGCCTTGCCCGGCACCCCGCAGGACCGAGGCCTCATCGAGGAAGTGGCTCGCGCCAGGTATCCCGACGACGGCGGAGATCCGCAGATGCGCCGCCTCCTCGATTGGCTTCTCCTGGCCGATGCCACCGAGACCTACCGGGAGCTCGCGTCCGGCTACGACGCGTTCGTCGCCGAGGCCAAGGAGCGGGGCATCGCCGTCTCCGGCCTGCCCCGCGCACCGACACGAAGCGACGACGAGATCGTGAGCGACCTTCTGGGTCTCTGGAGAGCTCTGCCCGAGCTCTACCCGAACATTCCGGCGCGCGAAGACATGGTGGCCGAATTCATCGCGCAGACCGCGTATTTCTCTACGCGTGACGGTATCCGCGCACGGACACCGGCCGAGCTGCTGGTGGACTTCGCGGAGAGCTTCCGCGCGCTGAACGCGGTCGCCGCCGAACCGCCGCCTGCCGGGATCGAGGCACTCAACGATGCACGGCTCGTCAAGGCCCAGGGCCGCACCAGCCGCAGCGCGGCGGGCCGCCGCGCCCTCGCGTGGTGGGCCGTCGCCGTTCAGACGATGGTCATTCAAAACGACTTCGATCGGGACCGGATCGCCAGACGCGCCGAACTTCGGGACGTCGCCTCGCGGTGGGCCGAAATCCTCTCGTCCGGCTCCGCGCGCTGGCCCCACCTACCTTGGCTGGCGGACGGCTTCGCGGAGTTTTTCGTGCGGATTCAATCCATCAAGGGCTGGTCCACACAGGCCCTGTGGGAGCGCTTCGACGACTCGTTGACCGAGGCCGATCGGCTGGTGGCGCGTCACGTCGTGCCCTTCGGGACTTTCGAATCCGTCGTCGATCGCCGCATCGCCCATCGGTCGGGCTCCTTCGGTACCGATCCGCTCTTGCGGCAGACCAACGCGGTGCTTGCCCTCGGGCAGCTACTCCGTGCCGCGCACCGGCAGGGGATTCGGCGGTTCGACGGGAACCCCGCGCTCCTGACCGAAGACTTCGCGATGCTCTACGAGCAGCTCGCCGGCAAGTACCCCGCGCTCCATTGGGACGAGGAGGGGATCGTGGAGTTCTATCTTCTCGTCCAGCTCGGGCAGGGCTGGGATCGAACGCGACTCCTCGACCGGTTCGGCCCGGAATGGTCGCTCGCGAGCGCCCTTGCGGGCGACGGGATTCTTTTCGAGCTCGAGAGCCTCGTCGTGCGAGACGAAGCAACCCTGTCGCCCGCCGAGAAGAACATCCGGTCCTTCGTCGAGGCGCAGACGTTGCGTGTCGCCGAGAAGACGGGGGCGCGCGCGAGGACGGCCCGGACCAAGGCGATGAACGCCCTCCTTTCGCTGGCGGGGCTCGTGCTGAGCGCCGGCGAAGAAGGGCAGCTGCCCGAAGAGCAGGGCGTCGCCTGGAGCAAGGAGCGAACGCGCCGCTGGGCCCTTGGCCTCTACGGCGGCGGGCCGCGCGCGCCCATGAGGGCGTGGGCGGATTCGCTCATGGAGGAATGGGGCTCGCTCCTCTCCGTCATGCGCGAAAGGGGCCCTCGCTTCCCGTGGCACACGGGCTCGGTCGTGGACACGACCCTCCTCTCGATGCGAAACGCGCGCGCCACCGTCGCCGACGCAGACGCGGGCCTCTCGGCCGCATGGAAGGCCGCGAGCGATCTCTACGCAACGAACGCGCCTCTGCCTTCCGAATTCGAGTCGCTCGTACGGGACGATTCGGCCCGCGATCTCAAGCGCAAGATCGCGAGCGCGCGCGGAATCGACGAAGCCTCGGTTTCGAACGCCGAAGTGACGACCGACGATCCTTCGGGCCAGAGGCTCGACGCGCTCCTCGCGCTCGCCGATGTCGTCGCTCAGATTCGTGTCAAGTACGGCGAGGATCCAGAGCCCGCCGCGCTCGCGACGCGCTTTCTCGAAGTGAGGCGATCGGGACCCGCGAAATATCCGCGGATGCCTTGGTCGGCCAAGGGCTTCGCCGCGTCCCTGGTGGTCGACTCGTATCGCGTCGAATTCCGTGACGACTTCTGGCGGTATGCGACGTTCATCGATTTGCCCGCCGTCGATCAGCTCCTGGCGGAGTTGGGCAATTCGGCGGCCAAGGGCGGCCGGTCTCCGGTGCCCCCCGAAGTGGTCGACGACGTCCGCGCGTTCATGCGACAGACCACGGGGCGCACGCCCGCGGCCGACGAGGTGGTCGTCGCGACCGCGCTCCACGACGGTGTGCTCTTGCTGAAAGAGTTTCTTCCGAAGCTCCCGCTCTCGGCGAGCAACGTCCTCGCCATGGTGGAGCTCCGGGCGCGGGTACGCGCCATGAGCGGCGAGCTACCCCGACTCCACATCGACGCGACGGCCGAGCACCGGCCTCGGATCGGCTTTGCCGATCGGCTCGCGGCGGTCGCCATGAAGCAGGGCATCGAGGCGGGCCTCGACCCGGCGGCTCCTTCGTTCGTCGCGGACTCCGCGAGCCTGCTGAAGACCCGCTACCTCACCACGATGAACGCGCTTTACGAGCTCGTTCGGGACAGCATTTCCCCCGAGGAGCTCGAGTATTTCAAGGAGAGCATTCGAGTCGAGGCGCCCGTGGACAACGCGCGCCGCGCCGCGAAGTCGGGTGTCGGGGCCGGCGCGCTCGGGACGCCCGCCGTCCTCGACGACGACGTGATATCGGACGTCGCGCTCTACGAAATTCTTTATGCGAAAGAAATCGCTGAGGGACGGCAATACCTCGTCGACCTTTTCACGATTTACAACCAGATTCGAAGGCGCCCCGAGTTCGAGCGGGCATTTCACGACGGACTCGAGTCGATCGACCGCGTATTCCCCGGTCGACACGCGAGCGCGTGGAGCCCCGACTCCGATGCGTGGCTCGCCGATCCCCTGTATACGACATGGCTCGAGCGGCGGGGCGACTGGATCAAGAAGACGCGCGGTCGCGTCACCGCGCTGGCCCGCGCCTTCGCCCTCCTGAAGGGCGCTGCCTTCACGCCCGGCGGCGACCCCGAAGTGCGATCGGCCTTCGCCCGTTACGGGACGATCGAGCGCTACGTCGACGCATTCTTCGACGACTTCGACCGGATCGGTTCGATCCCGGAGATGGCGTCGGCGCTGGGTCAGCTCGACCGCGAAGATCCGTTCCTGTCCGACGGCGTTCGATTCGCGGTGACCTTGTTTCAGCTCCACGTCGTGGACCGGCTCTATCCCGCGCGCGAAGACGCGGCCCGCGCCATCGCCGGGATTGCGTCGTTTCTTCCCGCGGTCACCTCGGATTACGCGACCATCCTCGGATTCGTCCCGCGGTTCGAGTCGGCGGTGCTGCTCTACGACGCGCGGGTGTCGTGGCTTCGGGCGGATGTGGAGGATGGTCCGGGCACCGACTTCTGGCGTCGCGTCGACTTCATGCAGCGCGGCGTGCAGCCGTGGAGACAGAAGTATTTTCTGAAGCACGCGTACAGCGTCCTTTTTCATCGCGACCTCGACGAGGACGACCCGGCTCCGGCCGACCGGCCCACTGCGTCCGGATGGCGGGGACGCCTGGCTCGCGCCCTCGTGGGGTGGCCCGAGCGAACGAAGGGCGACGAGGTCGCCGACTTTCTCGGGACGCGCTTGCCACGGCTGCTCGAAGGCGCGACCGGATCGCGCGACATCGGGTCGTGGATGGACTGGCTGATCGCGAACGGCGAGGTCGACCTCGACGGGCGACCGACCGGGCAAAACCCGTATGCCGAGGAGGTGGCGTCGTACCGCACACGCCTCGATCACTATCGAGCCGCGGTGAGAGACGGGCGCGCCGCCGGGAAGAATGTTCGTGCCGAAGAGCAGCGCATTCGGGACATCGAGCGGGAGTTCGCGTCCCTCGAGCGGCAGGTGTCGTGGCTGAGAGAAGATGCCGCCCGGTCCAGCCGAATCGCCGTCGAATGTCGGACCGATTACCGGCGTGCGCTCTGGGCAGCCGGTCTCCTGCTCGGCGCTTGCCTCGGGGTGCCTCTGCTTGCCCGGCTCATTCCGGCGAGCGCGACGGGCGTCAGGCGGGCCGCTCGCGCGACTCTCGCCGTCAGTTGCCTGGTGATGGGACTGGGCTTGCCGGTCGCGATCGCCCTCGGCGCCGGGGGCGCCCCGGGCTGGGTGCAGTCGCTCGGCGGCCGTCTCGGCTTGACCGAATCGGGGCCCGGCGGTGAAACGGTTCCGCGAGGGGCGGCGGCGCAACTCGCCAAGAGCAGGCCGTGGGCTCTTTTCACCCGGGCGCGGCGCTCGGCGACGGCCGGGGCCCGATGAAACTGGGTCTAGGGCCGCACGCGCGGTGGTCGCTCGTTTCTGCCCTGGTTTGTCTCGCGGGCATCGAAGCCTGCGCGCGCTCCTTTCCGGCGACCGTTCCGCCGCTCCCGACGATCGATGGCCCGTCGACACCCGCGGCTGCGCCGTCGCCGGCTTCGGGTATCCCTCGATTCTTCGAGATCGGTTCGGCCGTTTCGCTCTCGCCGGACGGCGATCCGGTCGATACCACCCGTTGGGTCGACGTCCTGCGGCGAGAGGGGGCGGGCGTTTCGGGGAGGTTGGCCGGAGGCGCGGGCCGACCGGATGACGGCGCCTGGGACGTGTTCGTCTACACCGACGTCAGCCGCCCCGAAGGTTCGCTCCAGCGCTTCGCACTCGCCTTGCCGAAGGCCAGCCCGTCGTCCACCAACGGACTCGTCGTCGGCACGTGGAGCGAGGCAGCGACGGCCTTCGACTTCGGCGTCGGCGAGTCCACCACGTTCGGCAATGTCGGTACCGGAGACGGGCGCGGATTTGCGGCCTCGGCTCGCCTCAAGGCGCGCGTCTCCGCCTCCGGCGTCAACGTGCAGGACGTCGAACAAGTCTACGATCTCGAAGGTACGAACATCGGCGTTCTCGAGCACAAGGGCCTGGTCCCAGGCGTTCCCGCGTCGTTCGAACGCTACGTCCTTTTCGACCGCAACCTGCCGCTCGACGACAGGGACCCGCCACCGCTCGGGGGTGAAACCTCCCCGACAAAGGTCGTCGTCGGACTTCGACCCGGCCGAGACGAACGCTGGAGGTCGCTCGAAACGTTCGACACGGAACAGCACCGCGTCATCCTCGTGGCCGACGCGTCCGGCTCTCTTTATTTTCTGGCCGCACCGCTGGCGCTCCGCCCGACCGTGTACTTCGGCGGCGTGTCGACGGACATGGTGATCGAGGCGGGAGATCGAAACAAAGACCCGTTCACGCTCGATGAGCCCGCGGCGGCCCTCTTTCTCGGTGCCGCCCGCGCCGCCGACCTGATATCCGGGGAGGTCGCCGACCGCGGGGACGTTGCACCGGCGATCGCTCGGACCGCTCAATTCTTGTCGGGTCTCGACCGCGCGACGGCCAACCTGAAGGATGGCGCCGACGGGCGCAAGGCGTTCTTGCAGGCTTACGTCCATCAGTTTCTCGCATCGCACAGGCAGAAGAGCGACCCGCGTCTCGTGACGCGGTGGCCTTACGCGGACGCGAGTCTCCCCGCCAACGCGAAGCGTTCGATGGGGAGCGCATGGTTGGGCAGGGATCAGGCCGACGTCCTCTACGGCCTGATTGGCTACTACCGCCAAACCGGCGACCGCGACGCACTCGGCGCGATTCT
>Ga0265313_10000164_pt1 | contig 69642 bp, 48 predicted proteins | sample 4123metaG_FD_203122 | JGI IMG/M metagenome (GOLD analysis project Ga0265313, IMG submission 203122) | Rhizosphere microbial communities from Carex aquatilis grown in University of Washington, Seatle, WA, United States - 4-1-23 metaG | ecosystem: Host-associated > Plants > Roots > Rhizosphere >... | reverse complement strand
AACGCCTGCGAGGCCGCTTGCATCGCGGTGGCTTGCTCGCCGGAGATGCCGTCGCCCGAACCGGGCGTCCACGCCGCCGCGGGCGCGGCGGGCTGCGACGGAGGCCCGTTGGGGTTCCCGCGCGGAGCGACGGGAGCGGCCGCCCGTTCAGCCGAGGCCTTCGGAGGCGCTAGATCGACGAGCGCGTGCAGGTTCGGCGAGCAGGGGTAGGACCGCGTCAGCGCGTCGAGCTTTGCAAGCTCCGCCCTTGCCCCCGCGACGTCCCCGGACTTTGCCAGCGCGTACACGAGCGCGGCGCGGGCGCGGCCCGCGTTGCCCTCGCCCGCCGCCGCCGAGCGCAGCCGATCGATGGCGGCGGCCCAGAGCGGGGCGGGCTCGGCGACATCGAGCGCCGCCAGCACGTATGCGGTCTCGGCCTGATCCGCGAGCGCGGTCACTCGGGAGACGTACGTGCGTGCGGCGTCGCGATCGTCGGCGAGGCGGAGGGCATCGATCTTCGCGCGGGCGGCGGCTGGGTCGTCGGGTGCCGTGGCGAGGGCCTCATCGGCCGATCGTCGCGCGCGCGCAAGGCGCTCGTCGAGCTGGGCTTTCGTCGTGCGCACTTCCGCGGTCGCATCCGGAGGAAGCAGCCGCAGCTTCAGCCAGGGGACGTCCGCTTTGGCCGCGGCGACGCGCGCCTCATCGAGAAGCACACGCGGATCGCGCTCCGCGAGGGCGCTCGCTTTGTCGAAGGATTGCTGCGCGGTCTCGAGGTCTCCGTCGGCCATGGCCTTCTCGCCTTCGCCCAGGAATGTCCGCGCGCGCGTGTCGAGCTGCGGAGCACCGGAGGCGTTTCGTGCGATGAGGTAAGGCTTGGCCACTACCCAGCCGACGACGCCCACGGCCAGAAGCAAAACGAACGCCACCACCCAGCCACCCACCCGCCGCCGCCCGGGAATGTCGTACCCCTCGTCGCCGGACGGCGGAGACACGTCCTCGAGCGGAATGTCGTCGAACGACTCGCGGCGCACGGGATCGGTTGGCGGCGGGAGTATCGACGGCACTCGGCCGAGAGCCGACGGAGGGGGCAGAGCGGCTGGCACCGCGTAACCGGGCGGCGGGGGCTGACTTCGTGCCATCGGAGCCGGCGGCGGTGCGCCATCCGCACCGGCCGCGGGCCCGTGGTCGAAACGGTCGGCGGCTCGTGCGGCGAAGGACTCGCGAGGGGGCGGAGGAGGAGGTGGGCTCGGACGCGCGACGATGATGGGCGCCTCGGGCGGGGCCCCGAACGATTGGGTGCGCCGGGCCGGGGCGGGAGGCGCTGTGGGGGGATGGTACGCGACGCTGTTGGCCGCCGCCGGCGGAGGGCGGCTCGATGCTCGCCCGTCGAAGAATGGCTCGAGCTCCGTGATCTCCCGCAGCGGCCTCGGCGGAGCATCGCCCAAGATCAACATGTCGTGCCGCGCCACCTGCTTGGCGAGGATCGCGCGCTGAAGCTCGCGAAGCGTCAGAAAGGTGAGGTGATGCCCGGTTGCCGTCTGCACCACCCATCGGTCGCCGGCAGCGTCGCCCGCCTCCGAGCGACGCACCTTGAACTGATGCCCGCAATGGGTACACCGCACCGTCGTGCCGCGCCCGCTGACCAGCGCGTCATCGAATTCGTATTCGGTCTTGCAGCGCTCGCACTGAACGTCCATCGATCCGTCGCTGTGTGCTCGGGGAGCTCGGCACACTCACACCCACACTCCACGCGCGAGCCGCCGCCCGAGCTCGTCCGCGCCGCCCGCGTTGGACAGAGCGAGGGGCACGCTACCACGCACCGTCGCGATCTGTCGATCCCGCGAGTCGAATCGGGCCGATGGGGCAAATAGGACAAGTGGCGACCGCTCGTCGACGGGTGGTGGCACGGGGGCGGGCGTTCGTCGGCGAGCATGTGCTTCGGCCAGGACTGGTTGCTAAGGTTTCGGCAGCCGTCGGGGAGTTCGCCTCGACGGCGGCTCGAAGGGAGCGGTGGAGTCATGAAGCGACTTTTGCTTGGCGCGGCGATCGTCTGCGTCGCCGCCCTCCTCGGTGGGTGCCCGATTTACTCGACCACGAGCGACTACCCCGCGTGCGGCGCGAACGGGCCGTGCTTCGACTGCCCGAGCGGCGGCACCCCTTCGGACGGCACATGCATCCCCTGGCAGTGCAGCTCGTCGGGGGACTGTCCTCCGGGCTATGCATGCAGCGCGAGTACGTGCGTCGCCGCCGCCGACGCGGGCGATTGCAGCGGAGGATGTCCCAGCAATTTTATTTGCAAGCTCGCGGGCGGAGTCGCGCAATGCGTCCCCGCGAGCGGCTTTACAAGCGATGCCGGTAGCGCATCGACCGACAGCGGACAAAGCGCCGACGCGACGGCGCCGCCGGTCGAAGCGGGGCGGGCCGACGGCGGCTCCATCGCCGCTACGGACGGATCCGCGGACGCTCCGGACGTTTCCTCCCCTCCAGGCGTCGTCGACGTAGCCAACGGGGTCGATTCGTCCGCCGCTTCCGACGTAACCATCGGTTCGGATGCAGTCGCCTCGGACGCGTCGGACGCGCCGCTGACTTCGGACGCGTCGGATGGCTCGCCCCCCGCCAGTTGCAATGCCAACGCCGATTGCGGCGGCGCCGCCAAATGCATCAACGGGCAGTGCACGCCTCAAAGTCGCCTGTGCTCCGACACCACCCAGTGCGTCGTGTCGGACGAATCGTGCGTCGACGGTGTGTGCGAGCCGCATTGCGGCCTCACCGCCCCCTGCCCCGGGGGCTATTCCTGCGACTTCACTCGCGGCGTTTGCAACGTCAACTCCGGTCCGTGCGCAGGCTCAGGCGCGTCCACGTGCCAGGGCGGCAGCACTTGCGTCGAAGGGCATTGCGTGCCCCCGTGCGCCGCGGGGGATGCTGGTACCGCGTGCCCCAGCGGGCAGCTCTGCGTCAACGGCGGGTGCATCCCTGACGAAGGCGCTCGCTTCGATTGCAAGAACGACGGTCGGCGCGGAGAGCTCGCCACGGTCTGCGCGGCGACGGCGATCTGCCTGCACCACGACTGCTACGCCGGATGCGATCCAGACGCCGGCGCGTCGGCGTGCTCCGACCCGGCGGCGGCCTGCAAAGAGGTGACCGTTACGGCGGGAACCTTCTTGGTGTGCGCCGTGGCAGCCACGCTCGGCGGTGACTGCGATCCGGCCGTAGGCAGGTACTGCTCGGGCGCCGTCTGCGTCGACGGCTACTGTCGCTGAGCGGGTCCAGCGGTGCGACGGCCGGTTACGCAGCCGATGTGGACGGTGAGCTCGAACGTTCCCTCACTCCAGTACTTGTCGATCGCCCCTCGCACGTAGGTAAGGGCGTTCTCCGCGTGTTCCAGCCGGTGGTGGAGCTTCACCTCAGGGAGGATGAGAAAGCGCGCGACGGGATCTTCGAAGAAGTCCCGTCCGCTCCGAAAGCGCAGAACCGCTTGGCGCTCCCCGACGTCTACGAACTCGAAGCCCGCCTGTTCGACCTCCTCCGTGAGCCCCTCCGCAGTTGGCCGCGCCTCGGTCGCGCGCGCGACGGCCTGCTCCACTTCCGCGTCGTCGTACTTGAGCGCGTACTCCTGCAACAAGTCGCCCAGCTCCTGGAAGCTGCCCCGGAGCGGCATGGCGATGAGCGCCTGGCCGTGGGGGGCCAACAGCCGGGCGCACTCGGCGAACAATTCGTCTCGATCTTCCTGGCTCGCCAGCGGGTGGATCGCGACCGCATGGGAGAAGGCCGAGGCGGGGAGCGTCGTCGGCAGACCATCGAGCACGCGGTATTCGGCGACCATATTGGGCATGGTGGCAGCCTTCGCCCGCGCGAGCTGCAGCGCGGCCGGCGAAGGATCGGCCCCCAGGATGTGAGCGCCCTCGAGCTTCAAGGACAGGCCCCGGTCCGGGTAACCGGTCCGGCAGTGCAAGTGCGCGACCCGAGCCTGCTCGCTTTCAACGACCATATCGATCAAGAGCTCACCGAAGAGCGACAGGTACCGTGGAACGACGAACGTCTCGAAGATCGCCGCTTCCGCCGGGCCCATGCGCACCGGATCGGGCGCGCCCTGCGCGGTCGTGGACCGCCGGCCCCCCGGCTCGGGGGTCACGGTGCTGCCTTGCCCAATAGGGAGAGCGCTTCTGCGACCAGCTCACCGATCGTCGCTTCTCCCAGGGTGCCCGTTTCATCCTCGAGCTGGACCTTGCGGGCGTCGTTCTCCAGAGGCTTGAGGATCGCGATGGCGCTCACGTCTCCGGCCTCGACGAGGGCTTCGACCGCCGCGGCCACGGCGTCCGGATCGCGGTGCGCGAGGAAGCGCGCGAGGAGCTTCATGGCGCCGGGCTCCGGCAACTCCGCGAGCAGGTAGGGCAGCTCCGAGAGCGCGGGGGTTCCGTCCGGCAAGCGGTCGAGAGCCCGCTCGACGCCGAGCGCGACCTCCTTGAATCGATCCCAAGCCAGCCCGGCCAGCGCTTCACCTGCCGCGCGCCGTGCCTCCGGCTCGTCGCAGCCCAGGATGTCGATGAGCAAGTCGACCACCGCTGCGCCTTGCATCTCGCCTAGCACCGCAGAGATGCGAACGAGCCGCAGAGACGATTCGTCCTCGTCGAGCTGATCGAGATCGAGCGCTTCGCGCGTGGCGCGCTCGAGCAGCGGCAGCACCCCGGCGGGTTCGGCGTCGATGAGCTGGTCATGTGCCGCTCGCACGGCGCGCTCTGCGTCGAAAAGCGCCTTCAGCGTGGCGGGCAGGTCGCGCGGCGACATCGGGACGACGGATACCCGGGGCGCGCCGGCTTCGCAAGCAGCGGGAGCGGCGCTCCCCGCCCGGCATTCCATTACACTGGGACGTCCCCGGTGGTTTTCCCTTCCCCGCTTGCTCCGATGGGCACCGCGCCCCGTCGTCCGCCGATCGCCATCGCCGCGGCGCTGGTCGCGGTCGCCGCGTTGTCCGCCGGGGCCGGCTCGCCGCGGACGCAGCCGGTTCGCGCCGCACCCGAACCCGAGATGGCTGGCGCCCTGGGCCCAGCTCTCTGTCCGGCCCACATGCTGCCCGACGGCGACGCGTGCGTTCGCCTCCCGGACGACGAGCCTGGAGCCCCCGAAGCGGAGCCCGCGGCCAACGGGCACCACGACAAGGGCGGGCGCTGGACCGCGTACGACGAAATCCCTCGTCGCCCGGAGCGTCCGGCCGATTACGACTCGTATCGCTATCCGGTCCCGTGCGATCACGAATGTGTCGTCAGCGGCTTCGATCTCGATCGTCCCGACAGCGCGCAGCGTCGCGGGAGCCGACTGCGACAGGTGGGTCACGGGGCCGTCGACTTGCCGCAGAAGAAGGGAACGCCCATCCGCATGCTCGCGTTGGAGCATCAGCAGGGCGATGCCGAGGTCGTCTCCGTGGGCCCGCTCTTCGGTACCACCGTCATCACGCGCCACGCCTTGCGGGAGGCGGGCCAGCTCCACGATTACCTCCTTATCTTCGGTCACCTCGATGCCACGGCCCCCGGGGTGCGGGCAGGTGTGCATCTGAAGGATGGAGACTTGGTTGGGTTCGTAGGCGATACGGGCTCGCCCGAGCTCGTCCACCTGCACCTCGAAGCTCGCCGGATGCGGCCGGGGGTGGATGTCATGAAACTGGCGCCTTCCGCCGGGATCGCCAATGAGAGTAGCGTCGTATGCGACCCTAGAAACGTCCTCCCCCTACGGTGATTTGAGGCGGCTCCGCCCGAAAGGGCCCCTGACCGCGGGGACGCGGTGGTAAGGACCTGGACCGGAATTGGCTCACTTGGCTTGCGCGTGCCCCCCGCGCGCGCGAACATGACGAAGTCCTTGTCGTCCTTGTCCCACCCGGCCGCTGCACGTCGGTCCGACGAGTCGGCGCCCAAAGAGCGCGCTGTAACGGGATTTGTGTGCCCTCGGTGCCAGCGTCGCTTCGACGAAGAGCCGGGGCTTCAGACCTGTCCGGACGACCGTGCTCCGCTCTTGCGGGCCGCCGATCTGCACGCCGCCGCGGGCGACACGATGCTCGGCCGCGTTCTGGCGGGCCGATTCACGATCCTTGCGCGCCTCGGGGCCGGATCGATGGGCACGGTTTACCGCGCAAAACAAGCGCCCATCGGTCGCGACGTGGCCATCAAGATCCTACGAAGCGATCGCGCGATCGACGAGGTGAGTCGCGCTCGGTTCTTGCGCGAGGCTCGGGCCAATAGCCTGCTCACTTCGCCGAACACGGTCACGGTGTTCGATTTCGGCCAGAGCGAAACGGGGGACTTTTACTTGGCCATGGAGTTGCTCCAAGGCGAGTCCCTCGGGCAGCGCATCAAGCGTGTCGGTCGCATCGCCGTGGAAGACGCGATCGAGACCGCGAAGCAGGCCCTGCGATCGCTCACCGAGGCGCACGCGAAGGGCATCGTCCACCGCGATCTAAAGCCGGACAATCTGTTTTACGCACGGGTGCAGACGCACGAAAAGTTCGAAGAGATCGTCAAGGTTCTCGACTTCGGAATCGCCAAGATGCTGCAGGCCGACGGCGACCTGGCGATGAACGCCATCGAGACCCAGGCCGGCACGGTGTTCGGAACTCCGCGCTACATGTCTCCGGAGCAGGCGCAGGGCAAACCGCTCGACGCGCGTAGCGATCTCTACTCGCTCGGGGTCATCCTCTATCACATGCTGACTGGGCGTCCTCCGTTCACGGACGACGATGCGATCGTCGTGATGGCGCGCCACATCAAGACACCGCCCCGTCCCATGAGCGAGGTCGCGCCCGACGCGCGAATTCCGCACGAGGTCGAGAGTCTCGTGATGCGGATCCTGTCGAAGGAACCGGAGAAGCGGCCCCAGACCGCGGACGCGCTGATGGCGGAGCTCACGCGCGTGAAGGAAGCGGCAATCCAAGCGAGCGGCGTGCGCGCTTCGCTCGAGAGTGGGCCCGAGGCCGTGGCCGACAGCCGAAGGTCCGTTCCCCCCGCGTCACCTCCGCCGAGCGCTCTGACCTATGACACGCTCAGCGTTCCTGCAGGTATCCCCACGTCGTCACGGCGCTGGGTGGTCGTCGCGGGGGCGGTCGGGATCGTCTCGCTGCTCGGAACGATCGTCGTCGCGTCCGTTGTGCATCGGGCACCGCAGGCGACCGTGGCGACGCCGGCGGCGGCCACGCCGAGACTCGCGATCACGGCGGCCGCGCAGCCCGTATCGATCGTGCCGACACAACCCGCGCAAGCGCCTGTCCCAAAGCCCGCACCCACGCCGACGGCGGCACAACCCGGGACGGCGCCAAGCACTCCCGTCCGGCCGGATATTTCTCGCACGGATCGTCGCGCGCCGCATCCTCGCCCAGTGAGCGCGCAGCCGAAGCCGGCGAGCACGTCGTCGGTTGGGTACGGTTACTTCGAATAAGCGCGCTCTGACTCAAGCGTGCACGGCGCACCATCAATTGATGGCAAAAACGAGAAGGTGCTAGCCTCCGTCCCGGATGGAGCCCACCCAAGTGGATTCGCTCGTGCAGCGGCTCGTTGCCAACCCACACGACGAGGAAGCGCTTTCGAACGCACACCAAGCGGGCGCATCGGATCCGCGCTCGTACGCCCTTCTCCTCGAAAGAGTCGGCGCGGAGACACGTGACCCCGGGTACGCCTCGCACTGGCTGAGCGAAGCCGCCAACGTGTGGTCGACGACTCTCGGTGATGCGCATCGCGCGGCGCGCGTCTTGATGCAGGCGATCGACCGCGATCCCACCCAGCGAACGGCCTCTGACCGCCTGGGGCAGCTCTATCGCGAGAAGGGCGACGTCAAGGCGCTGGTTGCGCTGCTCGAACGCCGAGCGAAGGCGCTCGCCCCTCTATCCGGCCAGAACGGCGACATCCGCAGCGAGCTCGCCGAGATGCACGAAGAGCTGGGACGGCTTTGGGGGGAGAGCCTTCAGCAGCCGAAGAAAGCGGCCGAAAACTTCCGCCGCGCCTCCGACCTGGATCCATCTCGCGCACGTTCGCCTCAAGCCGCCGCTTCCCAACCCGTGCTCGGGCAGCGCAGCGCCGCTGTCCCCGGGGAAGAGCCGGAGCAGTCGCTCGAGCGCGATCCGCAACGCCAGCTCGCCCTTTTGCGCGATAAGGCAGCGTCCCTTCGAACCGCCGGGGACATGACCGGTGCATCGCAAGCCCTGGCACGCGCAAGACAGCTCGACGAGCGGGACGCGACGCTCCAGCAGGAGTACGGCGCGCTGATTGTCGAGCGGCTCGCGGCGGGAGAAGACGTGCCGGCGAAGGAGCGAACCTTGGGCGCCGAGCTCCTGGTCGGCCTGGCCGAAATGTACGACGGCGAACACGGCCTCGCGTACTCCGCGGGCGCGCTGGAGATCGATCCCGGCCACGATCGCGCGCTCCAGCTCTACGCGTTCTACGCGCGCGCGCTGCAGCGAGAAGACGACGTGGCCACGCGGTACCTCGCGTACCTCCAGGTCAATCCCGCAGGAGCCATGGCGTCCGACGCTCGCTGGCTGCTCGCCGCGAGCTACGAAGCCGCGGGGCAAGCCACCCACGCCATCCAGATCCTCGAGCCCCTGCGCGCATTGGGCGATCCCCAGGCAACCGCGAAGCTGCGCGACCTCTACGCCCAGGCCGGCCAGCGCATGCCCTCGGTTCCTCCGCCGCCCCCTGTTGCGGCCGGCGACCTGCGCGGCGGCGGGCCTGCGGACCACGTGCAGAGTCTGCTGAGCGCCGCGCAAGCCTTGGCCGCCCGAGGTGCGCGCGGAGAGGCCGCGAAGAAGTATCGCGAAGTGCTCGAAACCGATCCCGCGCATCCCGAGGCGCTCTCGTGGGTCGAGGACTATCTGCGCACAAAGCGGGACTACGCTGGGTTGCGCGACGTGCTCCTGGCAGCCGTGCGAGCCAGCGGTCAGTCGGTCGAAGAGCGCACGAAGCGCCTGCGCGAAGTGGCGGGACTCTGCGAGAGCACGTTGCGTGACGCCGAGGGCGCGATGAACGCTTGGCGCCAGCTCCTGGCCATCGACCACGGCGATGAGGTCGCGCGCCAGTCGCTGACGCGGCTGCTCGAGAAGACCCAACGGTGGGACGACCTCGCGAACCTGATCGAGCAGGAGGCCACCGTCGAGCAGGACGTCGAGAAGAAGATCGCGCTCGAAAAAAAGCTCGCGACCCTGCACGAGAACAAGCGTCGCGATCATGGCGCTGCGGCGGAGGCATGGGCCCGCATCGCGTACCTGACGCCGGAGGACGACCACGCGGTCTCGACGGCATCCAAGCTCTTCGAGCATTCGCGCGCCCTCGATCGCGCGGCGCAAGTCATCGCCGACAACATCGCGACGATCCAAGACCCATTCGCCCGCGGCGCGCTCCAGGAGCGTCTCGGTCGCCTACGCGAGCAACTCAAAGACCCGGGCGCTGCGGGGGAGGCATACGCGGCGGCCGCCGAGCTCCAGAAGTCCGACAAGTTGTGGGAGGCTGCGGAACGGTGCTTCGTTGCGGCCGGCCGGTGGGATCGCGCGGCACAGGCTGCGGTCGAGCGCGCCCATGCGGCGGCGAACCCGAAGGTCCAGGCGCAACATTTTGCGCGCGGCGCCGAGCATTTTGCGCGCGCCGGCGACGAGGCCGGCGTGCTCGCCGCACTCGAGCGAGCAACCGATCTGGATCCGACGAGCGACGAGCATGCGCAGCAGTTGACCGAACGATATACGGCGCTCGGCAAATGGACCGAGCTCGTGCAGCTCCTCGTCACTCGCGGAGACCGGTTGACCGACAAGGCGAAGCGCACCGCCGTGCGGCGACAGGCGGCCAAGCTGTACCAGGGGCAACTCGGCGACGTGGAATCCGCGCGGGAGACGTGGTGGAAGGTCATCGAAGACGGGGACGACAAAGAGGCCATCGAGCACCTCGTCGAGGACGCGGTCGCCCGCGAGGACTCCGTCGAGGCGACCACGCTCCTCCGACGTCTGGGCAAATTGGCGACCGACAATCCCGAGCGTGTGCGGATTGCCCTGCGCGAAGCGGAGCTGCTCGCCGAAGGGGTGGGCGACGTGGAAGCGGCGATCGCTCGCTACGAGAGCGTGCTCTCGGAGATCGACGCGACATGCCGGCCCGCGCTCCAAGCGGTCGCCGACCTGCAAGAGGCCCGCGAGAACCCAGCGGCAGCGGTCGGGGCGCTCGAGCGCGAGCTCAAGCTCGTAACCGACCCGAGCGAGCGCGTCCAAATCGCATGGCGAATGGCTCGTCTGTATGAGCAACTCGACGACGGAAAGAACGCCATCCGCTCGCTTGAGCTCGTCCGCGAGCTCGACCGCGAGGACTTCGACGCCCTCACGCGCCTGTGCGAGCTCTGTGAGAAAGGCGAAGACTGGGGGAAGACGGCGGAGCTGTTGGCCCAACGGATCGAGGTCGAAGCGGACGAAGCCGAAACGAGCCGACTCACCCTAAAGCTTGCCACGGTGCTGGCGGACAAACTCGATCGCGGCGACGAGGCGCTCGCAGCCCTCAGCGAATTGGCCGACATGGGCTTCGAGGCGATTCGCACGACCTACGTCGATCTGGGCGACCGCCTCGGGTGGCGCGGAATCGTGGCCACGAAGCTCGTCGAGTGGTGGTTCGAAGCCGAGCAGAGCCCTAAGCGCACGGCGAGCCTCCGGGGCGCATTCGAGCGCTTCGTCGAAGTGGGTCGAGAAGAGGAGGCGGTCCGCGTCGCCTGTGAGATCGCGCGGAGCAAAGGCGCGGATCGTGTCCTCGCCGAGCACCTCGAACAGCTCTCGGTCAAAACGCACGATCTCGACGCGCTCTCCGTCGCGCACGACCTGCTCGTGCGAGACATGACGGGGATGGAGCGCGCGAGAGAGCTGGCGCGCCAGGCAGAGGCGCGGGTGGCCGCTGGAGCGGCACCGCTCGAGGCGCTGCAGCACGGCGAAACGGGGCTGTCGGGGGTTCCGCCGGAGGATGCCGAGGAGTTGCTCGCGCGGCTCGCTGCGCTTGCCGAAGAGCCGACCGCCATCGTTGATCTCTACGAGCGTCAGATCACCCGGTGCAAGGCGCCAGCCGATCGGGTCCACGCGCTCGCTCGCGCCGCCCAGGTGGCCGCATCGAAGGGGCAGATCGACCGGGCGCGGCGGTTCTTCGACCTTTCGCTCAGCGGCGCGCCTACCGAGGAGACCCTGGCGACGCTCGAGCAGGCGGCGGCGGACGGTGACTTGCAGACCGATGGGGAGGTGCTGCGTCGAACGCTGTGCGAGGCGATGGCCTCGGGCGGACAAGGGGCGCGCGACGGCGGGCGCACCCGCGGGGCCCTGATGCGGCGGGCCGCATCGATCGTGTATCGCGGCCTGCGAGACGTCGATCAGGCGTTCACCTGGCTGGGCGACTCGCTGATCGCCCACGTCGAGTCGACGACGCTCGATACTCTCGAGGAGCTCGCGCTCGATGTCGGAGGACAGCAGCGGGCGGAGGACACGCTCTCGCGTGCGCTCGGCGAGGTGTTCGACGGGCCGCTGGTGCGGCTGCTGCTCTCGAGGCGGTCGAAGCTCCGGCGCGAAAAGCTCGGCGACAAGGTTGGCGCCGCGGCCGACTTGAAGAAGTTGCACGAGCTCTCGCCGGGTGACCAAGTCGTGACCGAAGAGCTGACCTCGCTGCTCACGGACCTCGGCGACCATCGCGGTATGGTGCAGCTCTACGAGGACCTCATCTTGCGCGGCAAAGACATGGGCGTACGGGCCGAGCTCGCACGCAAGGTCGCGCGCATGTGGGAGGATCTGCTCGCCGATCCGCGCGAGGCGGCGGACGCTTGGCGGCGCGTGCTCCGCATGAAGGCGGGGGACCCCGAGGCCACCGAGGGGCTCGATCGCGCGAAGGCGAACATGCTTCGAAGGCCGGAGCCGAGCGGTGAGTCCGAGGCAGACGCCGAGCCCCCGCCCCCGCCGCACGAAGCGCCGCCGGTGCTGGCCCAAGCCATTGCTGCGCCAACGCCGGGCCCGGACTCTTCGCGCGACCAGCGTGCCCTTGGCGATGGCGGCGACAAAACGGACGAAGTCGCGGCGATCGCAACCACGTCGAGCGCCTCGGCCGCCTCGGCGATGGTGGACGCCGAAGGCGACACGGCTGAGACGCAAATCCAGTCGCCCGACACGCAGCCATCGCCGACCGAGGCGAAGGCCAAGAAGCGCAAGTCGAAGAAGCATTTCGACGAGGCGCGAGAGTCGACGGCGGGGGCCGGCCTTTCGCCGGAAACGCACAAGAGGGATGTGGCGATCGACCCGGGCGAGCCTCTGTCGCTCGATCTCGATTCTCCGGAAGGGCCCGCGGGGGTCGAGGGAGAAATCGTCATTGCCGATGACCTCGGGGAGATGATCGACGTCGAAGATGCGCCGCCTGAACAACCGGAGTCGCCGCAACGCGAAAACGGAAAGCGTTCGCTTCCTCCGCCACTTCGTCGCGGGTGACGCGCTCGGTGCTCAGTCGCGGCCGGGCTGCCAGGTCGCCGTGTCGCCCTGAACCTGCACCTCGGCGCCGAGAACGAACGCGTCGTTGCGCGCGCCGTGTCCGAATGGAGCGCCGGCGAAAACCGGGATACCCAGCGGGTGGGTGCAGTCGTAAAGGACATCGTCCACCGTCTGCCCGTCGGCGCCAGTCGTGCAGCGCTCGAACCCGCCGAACAAGATGGCCGACACCCGGGAGAGGTACCCTCCGATCGCCAGCGACGTGAGCATGCGATCGATGCGATAGGGCGCTTCGGTCACGTCTTCCAGTGCCAGAACGGATCCCTCGGGGATCGCCAGGCGCCCGGCGGCGGCCATGGCGTGCACGAGGGCGAGGTTGCCCCCCACGATCGGGCCCCGAGCCTCGCCTCCGCGAATGGCCCGGAGCGCTGGCCACGTGCGAGTCGCGGTCGGACGCTCGAGCGCGGCCAGCCACGCTGCGCGCACGCCCGGCGAGGCGTCGCGTCCAAGGCCCGTGACGTTCGGAGCGTGGACGGAAGCGACACCAGCGCGCCAGGCGAACGCGTGGAGCGCGGTCACGTCGCTAAAACCGGCGATCCATTTCGGCCGCTCGACGAGGGCATCCCAGGGCAGCGAGTCGACGACACGCATCACGCCGTAGCCGCCACGGGCGACGACGATCGCCTTCACCTCATGGTCGAGCATGGCGCTCGCGAGCTCGTCTCTGCGCCGCGCATCGTCTCCCGCAAGGTACCCGCGGCGCGCGAGCGCGCCGGTCCGCATGCGAATTCGGTAGCGGCCGCGAAGCCAGGCGAGGCCCCGCCAGAGTTCGTCGCGCGGCACCGGACCGGACGGTGCCACCACCGCGATCACGTCTCCGGGCTCGAGCGGCGGTGGAACGACGAACGCCACAGCCCGAGCATAACGCCATTGAACGTCGCCGCCCGGGGACCATAATGGCTGCCCTGTGTCCTCCGCGATCACTCCAGCGCTTAGGCCGTCGCGATCCCGCGCGCTCGCACGCATCGGCGCAGGAGAACCCGAGTCACGAGGACTGCTCCGGCGGTTGCTCGGCTCCGCCGAGCAGACGGTCGAAGATGCGCTCGAGCGGTTGCTCGGAGAGAGCTACGACGCTCGGCTGTCGCGTGTGCCGCTGACCTTGGGGCCGGCCGGCGTCGATCCGTTCGGACTGGACCCGCAGTGGGCCAAGTATGCGCTCCTCACGATCGCAGCGCTTCACCGGCGGTACTTCCGAACCGAAGTGCACGGCATCGCAAATGCGCCGTCCGGGCGCGTTCTTCTCGTCGCCAACCACTCGGGGCAGCTCCCGATCGACGGCGCACTGATCGGCGCCGCGATGTTCATGGATGCCGAGCCGCCGCGCATCATCCGCGCGATGGTCGAGAAGTGGGCGGTCAGTCTGCCATTCGTGTCGCTCCTCTTCACCCGGGTGGGTCAGGTGGTCGGCGTTCCGGAGAACGCGAAGCGGCTATTGTCTCAGGGCGAGGCGCTGCTCGTGTTTCCCGAAGGTGCGCGCGGCATCGCGAAGACGTTCGACCGGCGCTACAAGCTCGCCGAGTTCGGCCTCGGCTTCATGCGGATGGCGATCGAGACGGACACCCCGGTGGTGCCGGTGGCCGTGATTGGCGGCGAGGAGCAATACATTTCGGTGGCAAACATCGAGGGCCTCGCAAGACTCTTGCACGTGCCTGCTTTCCCCATCATCCCGCAGCTGCTCGTGCCGGGAGGGCAGCTTCCGCTGCCCACCAAATATCGCATGTGGTTCGGCGAGCCCATGCGATTCACCGGAGACCCGGACGACGACGACTCGGTCATCGACGAGAAGGTCTGGCTCGTCAAGCAAACGATCCAGTCGATGCTCAACCGCGGTCTGAAAGAACGAAAGCACATCTTCTGGTGACCAAGATGACCGAGAACCCCGCCCTTCAGACGCCGAAGCTATCGATGCCGTCGCGTGCGACGCCCGTCGCGACGGCTCCGGCGTCTGGAGCGATCTTGGTCACTGGCATCTGCGGCCGCCTTGGCAAACACCTCGCTCGGATTCTGCACCGCGAACGGCGCGTCGTCGGCGTCGATCGGCGGCCCTTTCTCGACAAGCCGAAGGACATCGCCCATGCGCAGGTCGACATCCGCCGCACGAAGCTCAAGGACGTTTTTCGAGCGGGTGACATCGAGGCAGTCGTTCATTTGGGAGTCATGCACGATCCACGCGCCTCGGCGAGCGACCACCATTCGTGGAACGTGGCCGGCTTCAGCAAGCTGCTCGAATACGTCGTCCAGTTTCAGATCCCCAAGCTGGTCGTCCTCTCGAGCGCGAACGTATACGGGCCGCAGCCGAGCAATCCGCAGTTTCTCACGGAAGACGCGCCGCTTCTCGGCGGGCAGAACTTCAGCGACATCCGCGACCTCGTCGAGGTCGACATGCTGGCGCAGAGCTTTTTTTGGAAGCTACCCGAGACCGAGACGGTCATTTTGCGCCCGGTCCACATCTTGGGCACCGTCCGCAATGCGGCGTCGAACTTCCTGCGCCTCAACCCCGTGCCGACGGTCATGGGGTTCGACCCGATGGCGCAGGTCATTCACGAGTCGGACGTCGTCGGGGCGATACAGCTCGCGCTACGCCCGGGGATCCGGGGGATCTTCAACGTCGCGGGTCCGGAGCCGGCTCCGTTGTCTCGGATCATCAAGATTCTGGGACGCCAGCGGCTGAGTGTGCCGTACTCGGTGGGGCGGGTCGTGCTTCGCCGGATGTGGTCTCTGCGACTGACCACGTTTCCGCCGCCGGAGCTCGATCACATCCGGTACGTGTGCATGGTCGACGACCGACGCGCGCGGCAGGTGCTCGGCTTCGCTCCGGGGAAGACGCTCGACGAGACGGTGCTGTCTGTGGAGGAAGGGCGATGGTGAGCGGCGCTCAGACTCCCCACGCCCGCCGCACCAGCCCGAGTAGATCCGCGGACGCCGACCGAGCCACCACGAGGGCCGACGCGGTATAGGCCGTCGCGCCGACGGCGATCTCGGCGATAACCGCCACCGCGCTGGAGTGGATCCCCGCACCCGCCAGCGCCAGCCGCGTCGCCGCGACCGATGCAACCATCGGGACACAGGCCGCGAGCGGAGGCCAGCACCTGGCTGCAAGCGCTGCGACGGCCACGCCGTCGATGGCTTGCAGCACCGCCATACTCGCGGCCGCGTGTACGGCGAACGCGAGGCCCACGGCGACGCACGCCCAGAGCGGGCCCCTTCGGCCCAGTGTCAAGAGCAGCGCGATGAGCGAGACGAGCTTCAGAACCTCGAGGGCCGCATCCAGCCGCGGGTTGTCGCGCGCGAGCAAGTACGACGAGATCGTCCAACCCACGGGGCGCACGACGCTCATCGCCGAGAGCAGAGCCACCATCGGCGCGACGTCGCTCCACTCCGGCCGCAGGATCGCCTTGACGAGCGATGGTGCCACCGCACCAAGGCCGACGGCCAACGGGAACGTAACGAGCGCCAAGAGCGCGGTCGACCGCAGCAGCGCTTCTTTTCGCTCCCCGGGGTTCATGACCGAAAACGAAGGCAGGAGCACGTCGCCGATTTGCTCGCCCACTTGTACCGCCGGTGCGTCTGCGACGTTGTACGCGAGGTTGTACGCGCCCACCACGTGCGCTCCGAACAGGCTCGACACAATCGCGTTGTCGACGCGCCGGGACGCGAACCCCGCCCCCATTCCGACCGACATCGGGAGCCCGAAGCGCAGCATCGCTCGGATCGTCTTGCCGGATAGCGGCGAACGCGAAAGCCACTCGGCGCGGGGAACGCACGACGCCATCGCCGCGAACCGGATCACGCTTCGCACGACGTTGCCGATGACGATCGACATTCCACCCCACCCGAAGAGCGCGAACGTGACCGACGCCACCGTGTACGCAATTTCACCGGCTGTGCGGCAAAGTCCGACGACGCGAAAGCGCATCTCGCGCGCGAGGACGCGCTCTGGCATGTACGCAAGCCGCTCGAGCAGGCCGGAGAACAGGAGGCCCGGCAAGAAGCGGCCGAGCGATGGGGCCCTCATCCATACGGAGAGGGGATGCGCGAGAACCAGCACCGCGAGCAGCGCTGCGAACCCGAGCGAAACGTGTAGGACCGTCGCGTGCCAGGCGACCTCACGACCCGCGGTGGGGCGTGAGATGTAATACTGCCCCGCGCCGACGGTGGAGAACTGATTGGCCAAGAGGACAGCGATGGCCGCGTCGGAGACTTCGCCGAGCTCGTCGCGCGCGACCAGATAGGTCAGCACCAGGGTTCCGACCAAACCGAGGCCGCGCGATCCGACTCCCGTCGCAATCGTCCAGGCGGCGCCGCTCGTGGCCTTCGCGGCGACGGATCGACCGCGGGCAACGCTTGCTCCGCTCACTCCTGCGCCCGCTCATGTCCCAGGTCCGCCTCTCCCGCCCCACGCACCCGAGCGATCGCGCGATCCGCCAGCATGCGCGCCGCTTCGACCGCGCGAGCGCGAAGACCGGGGGCGACGGCGCGGAGAGTCACGAGCGGGCGGAGGGCGAGGGCGAGGTCGCACTTGTAGCGCGAAGCCCCGCCCAGGAAGTCGTATTCTCGACGTCCGGCCTCGATGCTCGCGCGGATGGCGAGCGCGTGCATCGCGATACCGGGGCGCACGGCCTTGGGGACGTCGACACGGCGGCCGCTTTGGTAGAAGTGCACTTTGCCGGCGTATGCGAAGTTGTAGATCGCGGCGACGGGTTCGCCGCGCACAAGGAGCCATTGGAGCTCGAGTGAAACGCCGTCTTGGCCGGCGAGCAGCCGGGGCATGACCTCGTCGTGAAACCGCGCGAAGCGCTCGCTCGCGAAGACGCCGCTTCGGCCCGACGACTTCCACCGCTGGGCGTGCAGCGCCCACAGGACGCGCTTGCCTTCCACAAGCTCGGCGGGCGTTCGCGCCTGGCGCAGCTCCCACTTCTGCGCGCCGGCCCACTTGTCGAGCTCGCGCAGGCTTCGCGTCACGACGTAACGCCGCGCTGAGCCGAGGGCACTGAGGTACTGATCCCAATTGCGCGGCAGAGGCACGTACGGACATTCACCGCTCGGATGGCTGAGCGCGGCGACGCCGTCCGACCGCAGCGCCGCGACGAGCCTCGGCACGAGAGTGTCCTCGCCGCTCATCGACGTCATACGAAGCTCGTCCCAATCTCCCAGCGCGCCGTCAAGCAACGCTCGGCTCAGAGCGCGCGCGACATTGTCCTCCTGGCCGCGCGCCACTAGCGCGCCCACGTACTCCGAGCAGATTTCGTCCGCCTCCTCTTCGCCTGTGGCGAGAAGCTCGAGGCGACGTACGGGAATGGCAGCCCGGTGCTTCGTTCTTCGCCACGCCAGAGGCACCAGACCGACGAGCTCTCCGTCTTCTTCGACAGTCACCACCCGCATCGCTCTCCCATCGCTCGTACCGAACTCCCGCCACCACGCGAGAAGCCAGACCGGCGTGAGCACGGGCTGCGCGTGCGCGGCGCGCTGCATCAGGCGACGCCACTCAGGCGCGAGGCGCTCGAGGCCGGACATGTCGTCGATGATGCGGGTCGGCATCCGTTCAATACCCCAACCATGGAAGCGCCAGGGCGGCGCGAAAGAACCGATCACCCAGCGTTACGTCCATCGAGATTCGCCGTATGTCGAGCCGATCGAACGCGCGCACGAGATTGACTCCCGTGCCGTTCGAGAATCCCAATTCGTAGCCCGCCTCCTGCACCGCGCGCCGGATATGGGGCGTGCCGCGCAACGGCCTGCCAACAGGGTACGAAACCGCGCGTATCCGCTCGCCGAGCGCAGCCTGCAGGGCGTCGCGCGATCCGCGCAGCTCTTCGGCGAGCTCGCTACCGTCTAGAGTCTGAAGGACTCGGTGGGTTCGCGTGTGGGACTGCACGTCCATGCCCGCGCGGCGCAGCGCGACGACGTTCTCCCAGGTCATCACCGTCTCGTCTGCAAGCCGCCGCTCCTCGTCTCGCCCCAGCGGGGCGCCCGCGGCTCGCTCGAGCTCGTCGAGGAAGCGGTCGAGGTCGAGGCGCGGGGTATCCTTGACGAACCGCTGCAGCCTCCGGTTGGCGATCCGCCGTGCGCGCGCGTCGCTCAGCGGAAGGGCCAATGACTCCGGATAGTCGATCTCGATTCGGTCGCGAGCCGACCGTTTGGTCGCCAGGGCCACGCGGTCCCACCAGAACAGTCGGCGTCGCTCGACGTAATCGGTGGCCACGAAGAACGTCGCGCGAACGCCGTGCTTCGCCAGAATGGGCAGCGCGATGTCGTGATTGTCTCGGTAGCCGTCGTCGAACGTCACCAAGAGCGGGTTGGCTGGCAGCCCCGCCCGCCCCTCGCCGAACGCGAGCAGATCGTCCATTGCGATGGGTTGAAACCACCGGCGAACGAACGACAGCTGCTTTTCGAGCAAGTCGGGAGTCGCGTCGACGACCCCGTCGTCGAGCTCGGATGCAGCGCCGAAGCTCGAGACCCGATGATAGGTGAGCACGGTGAGCCAGAGCGGCGCCTTTCGCCGCAGCGACATCACGAGCTCTGGAACGCTCAGTCGATCCAGAGCAGCCGCGAGCGCCGTTCGGTTCATGTCCTCATCGTTTCCGAGAGCCGGTATGGGATCCGCAGGCACCAAGAGCTCATGATCGTGCTGGCTCGCGAAGTCTTTCTTTGCAAGTGCTCTACCGACGTGGACGACGACCTCGACGGCGTCGACTCGCTTCGCTTCGTCGATGGCGCGGAACACCACCTGCGGCTACTCGACCCCGTCCATCACGGCGACGATCACCTGGCCGACTTTCGCTCGCGGCTCGCGCGCGGAGAGCGCTGGCTTCTGGGCCTCCTGGGCGATCGCCTGGCGACGTACACCTGGATGCACACGCGCTCGCGGTGCGAATACCCGTATCTTCCGGGCTGCGCGTTCCTCCTCCCCGAAGACTTCGGTTACGGATACGACGCATGGACCCCGCCTGATCTTCGTGGACTCGGACTCCGCCGACGCGCCTTCGCGGAGGAGCTCCGCCGCCTGCGCGCGCTCGGCAAGTCGTCGGAGGCCAGCTTCTTCGTCGCCCACCAGCTCGAGGGGGCCCGGCGCTCCCTCGCCGTGGCCGGCATCGGAATCGTCCCACTGTGGCGCGTTGCCCTAGGGTGTAGTTCGAGGCCGGTCTCCGAGCGACTCACCGATGAGTCCGACGGGATTCGCCCCGCGTGAGCGCTGCGACGCATCATGCCGCGCGGCGGATGACGCGCGCAGGAACGCCCATGGCAATCGCCCCGTCGGGCACGTCGCTCGCGACGACCGAGCCAGATGCGACGATCGCGCCCGCACCGATCGTCACTCCCTTGAGCACGTGCGCGTCGCGACCAATCCACGCGTAGTCGTGAATGGTGACCGGCGCGATATCGTCGCCGCTGAGTGACTCACCGCGCATGCGACGGCCGAGATCGGACGGGTGACCATCCGAGTCTTGAACAGCCACGCGCTGTGAGATGCCGACATGATCGCCGACGGTGACGCGGTCGTTCACCGAGAAGAGCGCATCGTAGCCCACGTGGCAACTGTTGCCGATGCGCAGCTCGGGCCGATCGCGGAACCGCCCCGATTGCACGGAAAAGCTGGAGAAGAAGCAATCGTCGCCGATCGTGATGCTGACGTGACCGCGCACGTAGGGCGCGCTGGTGAGGTGAACGTACCGGCCGATCGAATGGCATCGAGCCCGAAGCATCGGCTCCCACAGCAGCTTTGCCAGCGCGATTTCGCGCCCGTCGATCCACGTATCGTACGCGACGCCCAGCACACGGTACGTAGCGCGCGTCAAACGAACGTCGGGAATGTTGAGCCGGCGGACGCTCAGATAGGCGTCGTGGGCCATTCGCGCAGCCGGTGTCTCGCGCCGTTTCACCGCGAGAAGCCACCGGTCGAAGCCGCTCACTGGAACAGGCGATTGCCGAGCCATTGCGGCCAGTTCCTAGGGTCGAATCCATGCCGAGCGAAGCAAGCGAGCATCCAGCGCTCCATCCCCCAGCCAACGCAGCCGGTCGTCGCCGGTGCGCCGTCGTGGGATATCGCGAAGGTCGATCCGAAGACGCGATCATGCAGGTTGAGGCTCGCGCAGGCGACCGTCTTCGGGCCCGCCGCGACCGGCATGCGTAGCTCGATTTTGCGCTCGCCACTTCGCTGCCAATGCGCGCCTCGCGGCCGCACCGCCGCGAAAAATGGGTCGTTGGCGGTCTCGAAGGTGCCGTCGAGATCCCAGCGCTCGAGCTGTTCGAGCACGGCGTCGAGCGCTCGCCGCCGAGCGGAGGCGACTGCGTCGGGATCCCCGAGAAAGACGATCTCGCGCATACCGAATTCCCACAGCCGCTCGACACCGGCGAGATTTCGCGATTCGTAGCGAAAGCATCGCCCGGCGCAGGTCACCACGGTCAAACCGGACGGCAGGTAGGTCGCCTCGCGCGCCGCGTAGACCGAGTAGCACAGGGCCGGGAGAAGGCACGCGTCGAACGGCGCGAGAGTGCCCGGCGCGGGCTGCACGAGCTCGCTCGCGTGCGCGTTCGCTCGCCGGAACGCGTCGATCGCGTCGTAGTCCTCGGCGAAGTGCGCCACGAGCGAAGCGGCATGCGGGAACGAGGCGAACCACCCGCAGCGAGCCAGCAGCGACGTGGACGCCAGTGACGGGTGCGCCTCGTCGACGGCGCCGAACACGTCCCGCGCGACGCGCGCGCAGTCCTCGTCAAGCGCACGCACGACCGACAGCGCTGGTCCGCGAAGCGCGGCACGTCCTCGGGCCGTCTCCACGACCCAGCCTCGGTGGACCAGCTCCGTAAAGACATCCGACTGAATCGCACGCTCAGGGCCGGCGCGCCTCGCCACCACGGCGCTGGGCAGGGGGCGATGGCGCTCGGTCATGTCCGCCACGAAGCGCGCGACTTTGGCGTGCTCTGCCTCGAGGTCGGAGTCGCCATCGATCGAGAATCGGACGCAGCTCCCGCCGGCGTCGACGCGGATGTCGCGTACGTGAGACGAAACCCATGCCCCGAGCTTTTCCATCTCCGCGGCGAGCTCCGGATCGATCCGCCACGCCGTCACAAGGGTGCAGACCCGGGCGGTCACCGAAGACCCTCGACGAGCGACACGAGCGCTCCGAGCGAGCGTGCCTCACCGAACGCCTTGTCGGCGATCGAAACGCCGAACTCCTCTTCGAGCGATAGAAGAAGGTCGAGGGCGGCCATCGACTTGACGCCGAGGTCCCGAAACAGATCCGCGCTTTTGCCATAGGGTCCGTCGAGGTGCGCAACGCGATGCAGAATGCCCCGAATCCTCGCCTCAGTGTTCGCTGGTTCTGTCATGGGTCACTCCATCAGCTCGCTCACGGTCACCAGCTCCCACCCGTCCTTCCGCAGCGTGTGGACCACGAGCGGGAGCGCCTGCAATGTCCATGGCTGGAGCTCGTGCATGAGCACGATGTCGCCGGGGGCGACGGCGCCCGGTACGACGCGACGTTCGATGATTCGCGGATCGCGTCCCCGACAGTCGTCGGAGTCGACCGACCAAAGCACCGTGGTGAACCCGGCCGCGGCGAGCCCGAGCAGCGCGCCGATGGACATGGCTCCCTTGGGAGGGCGCACGAGACGGGGGAGGCCCTCCGATGCCCCCAACACGGCCTCCGTGCGCGCGAGTTCGTCGCGCAGGCGCTGCCCCGTCATTGTCGAAAAGGGGTGGTGAGACCAGCCGTGGCCGCCGACCTCGTGTCCGTCGCGTCGGTATTGGCGAACCAGGCCGGGCTCGCGGGCGGCGTTCTCGCCGATAAGGAAGAATGTGGCACGCACGCCCAGCCGCGCGAGAGCGCCCAGGTAGTCCGGGGTCATCGAGTCGGGCCCGTCGTCGAACGTGAGCGCCACCCGCTTGCGAGATCGATCGCGCCTTCCTCGCGCGCACAAGAGGGAGCGCGGCAGCGTCCGACCGACGACTTCACGCGCCAGTTGCGACCGCGCGCGCGTGAACGACGAGGGCCGGGGCGCGAGTGGTGCGTTCCACGGCTCGCGCGCGAACCCTTCCGGCGTCGGTGGCGGCGACATGCATCCGTGGCCCAAGCAATCGGGAGGCCAGAAGAGTGGCCCTGACGTCGCCTGCGGGGCTCTTCGGGGGGAGCGTTCGCGCTCGCCCCGGACCGGGTCGTGGAATCGCGATTTCGCTGGCGCACCGGCGCCGTGGCAGCCTCGACGGTACCTACACCGACAGTATCTCTTTGGCGCGGGCAAGGTCCTTTGGTTCCACTTGTACGCGCACGCCCCCGCTTATGTTCGTCAGGTAAGGCATCACTCCCGCGGTCTGACCGCCGATGACGAAGGCCCGGATCCCCTCGAGGGAGAGTCGTTCTTTCGCGAGCTCCGCCTCGGCGACATCGCCGAATGACGCGACTGTGACCAATTCGTCCATGCGATGCCCAACACTACACCTCTTTCACGGACCGCGGTGGCCCTCTTGCAGCAGGAGAACGCCCCCGGCCGGCGGCAGCGCGCTCGTACCGAAGGCGCATTTGGCGAGCGCGGCGGTCACTCGACTTCGAAGGCGGCCCCCAGGCTGGCGCGCGAATCGCAGCCAACGAAAACATCGAACGCGCCCGGCTCGACGGTGGGATGCATGTCTCGTCCCCAAAAGGCGACGTCGTGCGTCGCGATCGCAAAGTCGATCGTCTTCGATTCGCCAGGGGCGAGCGATACGCGCGCGAACCTCTTGAGCTCGCGGACCGGTCGCGTGACCGTGGCCACCCTGTCTCGCACGTAGAGCTGCACGACCTCCACGCCCGCGGTAGCTCCCGCGTTCCTGACTTGAACGGCGACCGCTACGGAGTCCCCACGTTTCACGCGCGAAGGCGTCACGACGAGCCTCTCGTATTCGAAGCTCGTATAAGAAAGCCCGAAGCCGAAGGGAAATTCCGGGGTGACGTCGACGTCGATATAGCTCGACTCGAAGCCCTCCGGGTCGAGGGGCGTTCCGATCGGGATGCCGCGCGATCGAGAGGTCGCCGGGCGCCCCGTGTTCTTCGCGTTGTAGTAGATCGGGACTTGACCGACCGTTCGCGGGAAAGAGACCGGGAGCTTTCCAGAGGGTGCCGCGTCTCCCGTCAGCAGGTCCACGATCGCGGCCCCGCCCATCGTGCCCGGGTGCCAGGCGTATAGAACCGACTGCGCCAGCGCGCACGTCCGTCCGATCGTGAGCGGACGGCCCGCCGATACGGTCACCACGACGGGACGGCCCGTTTGCGCCAGGCACTCGACCAGCTCGTGCTGAACCCCGGGCAGGTCCAAGAACGCGCGGCTTCGGCACTCTCCGCTGAGGTTGGCGGGCTCTCCCACGAATGCAAGCACGACGTCGGCTTTGCGCGCGGCTTCGACCGCTGCGCCAAAGCCGCTCCGATCGTGCGAACGGCAGTCGGACACCCCCCGTGCGTAATGGATCGCGACCTCGCGGCCAAAGCGCTCCCGAAGCGCTGCGAGCACCGTCGACGACGCGGTGGCGTCGCCATCGAACGACCAGCATCCGAGTTGGTCGCGGGGGTCGTCCGCTTGCGGACCGACGACCGCGATCGACTTGACGTGGGCACCAAGGGGAAGAATCTGTCCCTCGTTTTTGAGCAAAACGATGCTCTCGCGAGCCAGTTCCCGAGCGAGAGCGCGATGCTCCTTCGACAAAGTGACGCTGGCTTTAGGACGCTCCGCGTACGGACGATCGAACAGGCCGAGTCGATGCTTGACGATCAGCACGCGGCGGACGGCGTCGTCGAGAGTCGCCGGAGCGACCCGTCCTTCATCCACGAGCTTGGGAAGGTTGGTGTATGCGCCGCTGCCCATCTCCATGTCGACCCCGGCCCGCGATGCCACCACGGCCGCTTGCGGTTCGTCCTCGACGAACCCATGCCGAACCATCTCGACGATGGACGCCCAGTCGCTCACGACGAAGCCGGTGAACCCCCATTCGCCTCGGAGAACTCGCTCCAGAAGAAAATCGTTGCCGGAGGCGGGGACGCCATTGAGATCGTTGAAGCCGGTCATCAACGTGAGTACCCCAGCCTCGACGCACGCTTTGAACGGCGCGAGGTACACCTCGCGCAGGAGCTGCTCCGGGATCGACGTCGTATTGTATTCCCTGCCCGCTTCGGCGGCCCCGTAGCCGGCAAAGTGCTTTGCGCACGCGGCGACGCGCCCCGGCGTCCCCGCCTCGGTCCCTTGGAAACCTCGGACCATCGCCGCTCCCATCACGGAAGCCAGATAGGGGTCTTCGCCGCAGCTCTCGGCGACCCGCCCCCACCGGGGATCACGAGCGATGTCCACCATCGGCGCGAACACCCAGTCGATTCCCGCTTCGCGCGCCTCCCCGGCGGCTGCGGCGGCCGCCCGCTCCACGAGGGCGGGATCGAATGTTGCGCTCTGTCCGAGCGGAATGGGGAACACGGTCTTGTAGCCGTGAATCACGTCCCGACCAAAAATCAGAGGAATCTTCAGACGGCTCTCTTCGACCGCCACTCGCTGGAGGAGGTTGCGTTGCTCGAGGCTCTGCGCATTCAAGAACGACCCGACCCTGCCATCGCGGACGGCGTCGACCGTCTGCGAGGGGGTCTCCGCCTGAAAGATCGGCAGTTGGCTCATCTGCCCGGCCTTCTCGACGAGCGTCATCCGAGCCAGCAGCTCTTCGACGAGCGGAATGGCGGCGCGTGCGCTTCGAACGTCCGATCGGTTCATTGTCCGTCCTTTGGTCGATCGCTTGACTCAGATTACCGAAATCGTCCGGCGGAGCACGATGCTCGCCGACGACCCCCCCACCATGATTTCGACCGCCCCAGGCTCCACAGCAAAGCGCCGTCGTCGGGTGTCCCAGTAGGCGAGGTCGGCCGCGCGGAGACTCATTTGCACGGCCTTCGTTTCACCCGGCTCGATGAGAGTCCGCCGGAAGCCTCGGAGAGCGAGGCGCGGTCTCTCGACACGCGACTGCAGGTGCCTCACGTACATTTGAACGACTTCCTCGCCGGCCCGGGCGCCGGTATTGGTCACGCTGACCGTCACGACGGCCGTCTCGTCCGCCGCGATCGACTCGGCGCTCAGGGCGAGACCTCGATACTCGAACTTCGTGTAGCTCAGGCCGTACCCGAACGGGTAAAGAGGCTTTCCCTCGAAGTACATGTACGTGCGCCCGCGACGGACGTCGTAGTCCATCATCGGCGGAAGCTGGTCGATCGCTCGCGGCCACGTCTGCACCAGCCGGCCGGCCGGGTTGTAGTCTCCGAAGAGCACGTCGGCCAGCGCGGTCCCTAGCTCTTGGCTGTTGTGAGTCGAGTGAACGATGGCGGGTACGTTTTCGTCGCTCCACACGATGGAATACGGAAAGCTCGCGATCAGGGCGACGACCGTCCGTCGATTCGCCTCCCAGACCCGCTTGACGAGCGCCTCGTCTTCCAGCTCGAGCGATTGCCGGTCGACGGCTTCGCGGCCGTAGCTTCGCCGTGTGACTTCGGCCCAGCCGGCGTCACCGGTCGGGTGGTTGCCGACGCACACGACGCACACGTCCGATTCGCGGGCGATGCGGATGGCGTCGCTCACATCGTTGTTCGTGACGGCCCGGACCACCAGCCGGCCAGCGACTTTCGCGCGGATGCCTTCGAGCGGAGAGACCGCGTACGGCGGGGTGCCGCTGTACCAGTCGACGAGGACGCGATCGGCCAGCGGGCCGATGACCGCGATGGACTGGATTGACTCCTTGTCGAGAGGCAGGAGCCCACCGTCGTTCTTCAGGAGCACGATCGACTTGCGCGTCGCGCGGCGGACTGCGGATCGATGCTCCTCGGATTGCCATGGTTCGTCGTCCGAGTCTCCGATCGTCGAGTACGGCACCATCGCGGGGGGGTCGAGCAGTCCCAGGCGAACTATCACCCGGAAGTTTCGGCGGACGGCGTCGTCGATGTCTTCTTCGCTCAAAAGACCGCGCTCGAGCGCGCCGAGGACGCTTTTCCGATAGTCGTCCAGGAATTGCGTGATTCCGGCTCGAATGGCGGCAGCCGCGCCTTCGACGAGGTCCGGATACGCCCGGTGGGCCTCTACGAGCAAGCGCAAGGCCCCGCCGTCCGTGCAGATGATGCCGTCTTGCTTCCACTCGGCCACCGTCACGTCGACCAGCATCGGGTGCGTCGTGCACGGAACGCCGTTGTGCGCATTGTAAGCGGCCATGTACGCTCGGGCGCCGCCCTCTTCGATGGCCGCGCGAAACGGCGCCGCGTAGTACTCGCGGAAGGCGCGCTGGTCGAAGTCGGACGACGAGCGCTCGCGCGCGTTCTCGTTGCTGTTCGCGAGGAAGTGCTTGAGAAGGGCGGCCGCGCGCCAGTACCGCGGATGGTCTCCCTGCAGACCGCGCACGAACGCGACCGCCATGACGCCGTTGAAATACGGGTCCTCGCCGTAACACTCTTCCGTGCGGCCCCAGCGGGGGTCTCTCCCCAAGTCGGCATTCGGCGCGCGTACGACCAGGCCTCCCGTTCGGTACCGCCGGTTCTGGAACGCGTAGCGCGCCTCCAGGGCCTCGATCGTCGCGACTTCGCGCAGTACGTCCGGGTCCCAGGTCTCCGCCAGGCCAATCGCTTGCGGAAACGTGGTCGTGGGAACCGGATGATCCCGCCCCCAGAGGCCAGGGCCTCCCAGCGCCAGGCCGTGGAGCCCTTCGACGTGCCCGCTGCCCCGGATCCCCAGGCGCGGCACGCTCGGGTCGGTGCCGAGGCAATCGAGCTTTTCGTCCAATGTCAGGAGCGAAATGATGTCGCCGATTCGCTCCTCGGTCCCGAGGTCAGGATTTCGGAAGGGATGGTCTCGATCCATCTCGGCACCGAGAAGTCGACGTGTCTACTTCTCGGCCGCGATGTCATCCACGTAGATCGTGAACTCGCGCGGCGTGGCGCTCCATGCGCTCAACCGAAATTCCCAGGCCGTTCCGGGGTCGAAAACGGAACCCGCACCGGAAAGGAGGTCAGCGATGGGAATGGCGACCTTGTGCCACTGCCCGTCAGCAAAGTCCGCCGTGTACTTCTGGACCGCGGCGTCGGCGGAGCTCTTCTTTCCTTTGCTGCACCCGAGCAGCGCGGTCACGGCGGCGGGATCCACCGCCGTTTCGGGAGACTTGCTTTCGACTCGGATCTGGAATGTCAAATTCGCGTACCGGCTGATGTCCGTCCCGGCCGTCTCGGGGTACCAGCCGAACCAGTTCCAGCCCATCCCCAACCACCCGGGCCCCTCCCCGTGGAACTTGAGCCCGGCGCTGCCCTTCATGCCGGCGCCCGAGGCCTTGACGACGGTCGACTTGCAGCCGGGCTTCTTGTCGCAATCGGCCCAGCCCTGCCCCGACCCTACTTTGTCGCCGTCCCAGATCGAGAGGCGGTCCGGAACGGGTCCGGACGATGCCGTCCGCGTGGTGGAGGAGTCCGAGCCCGCCGAGGGCGACGCTGCACCCCCGGCTGCTGGACACGGGGGACAAAGGCAACCGGTGGGCGCGAGGGCGAGCACGCAGGCGAGCGGCGCGAGTCGGATCGACATGGGGGAGTCCTCGGTATGGCAAGCCGCCGCGGCAAGCCCTATTGCGTGACGAACTGCACGTTCTGAATGGTGACGTTGACCGGGTAGGGCGTGCCGTTGGTGCAGGGCCACGGCAGGTCCCATTCAATCCCGGACAGCGTCGACGGATCGCTGAGGGTCGGGTCGGGCACGCCTCCGGTGAGGTCCGTCCAGTGAATCGTCATCGTCGTGGGGGTGGCCGGCACCGCGAACGAGATCGACGGCGGGTTGCATGCGCTTCCCATCGTGCACGTCCCGGGAGGAACAGTTGGAACCCCGACCGGGCGGTCGGCGGCTTCGAACGCCTTGAACGTGATCTGGCTGGTCGACGCATCTGGACTGGCTGAGCCGACGGTTCCCGAAATAGTGAAGCTCACGCCCTTGTATGCCGAAGCGTCGACGCACAGAACGGGAGCGCTTTGGATGTAAAACCCGACCCCGGAGAACCCAGCAACCATGCCCGAGAGCACCCAGCTCTTGCTCGCGGGGGTCACCGTGGCAAGAAACGAGTTCTGGCTCAGCGGCTGGGTGCAGTAGTTCCCCGCGTCCGGGTTTGCTGCCTGGTCCGTACCCGGCAGTCCCGCCCCGGCGACCGTCGGAGAAGCCGGGTAGAAGTACGTTCCGCCGAAATACCCAGGATAAGTGCCGAAGGTCGTCGGAGCCGTCCCCGCATCATTGGCCGTGACGCTCGAGAAGTCGGAGATGAGGAATGCGCCGGCGTCCGGCGCGGGCACTTTCGCGCTGCACGTGATGGGACCGGCGTCCACGAGCGCAACCCCGCTGCTACTTCCGCCGCTGCTGCTGCTTCCACCGCTGCTGCTCCCCCCGCTGCTTCCGCTGCTGCTGCTGCTGCTTCCGCCGCTGCTGCTGCTTCCCGACCCCCCAGCGTCCGGAGTCCCGTTGACCGCGGTCGTGGAGCACCCGTAGTCGGCAATTGTCGCCCCCAGAGCCAGCGACACGATCGAATAAGAAACGGTTCGAGCTCGAAGAATTGTTTTCATGTTTGAATCACTCCCATTCTGTCCGGAACACGTGGTCCCCACCGCGCATCGCTGCTTTTGAGTACCGACCCGGAGTCGACGAGGACTCATGGGCCCGCCTCGCTCCCCGCCTCGATCCCGGCGTCGGCTTGTTTGTGCCGATACAACCCGAGCTTGGCCATCCACAGCGCCAGTCGCGCCTCTTTCGGGCCTATGATCAAGAACTGGAAGAGAGTCGACGGATCGAAGCCGGTCGGAATTCGGTTCGGCATCGCGGCCTGGTGAAAGGAGCTCCACGGAATCGTGTAGAGGTGCCACTGCTCGGTCGTGATCATCGGGTATACGAAATTGTTGCCGCACGCGTCCGGCGGAGGCTGCGCGCTCACCGTGGCGCCCCCGGCGGGTCCCATGCCGCTCACGTTCGTGTAGGCCGCCGAACCGTTGCCGAGAACTCCCGCGTCGTACGTGATGCACACGCCGGAGTCGGTATAGCCAGTGGCCGTGGACGCATCCGGGACGTAGCCGCCGTGGGAGTTCTTGTCGTTGATGGACAGCGTGAACCCGTTGGTCGTGGGCGCGCCGGTCGGGTCGTAACTCCGCGCCCAGAAGGCCACCCCCTCGTAGGCCGAAGCGTCGATGGGACAAATCGTACTGCCGCCATCACCGGGGTTCGTGCACGTCTGGCCGCCCATGTAGCCGCCGACGACGCCGATGTTGTAGGTGCCCCATCCGGTTCCGTAGTCTTGGTAGCCGTGCGCCTGGAGAAAGAGCGCGCGGTGGACTCCGCATAGACCGCCGTTTTCGATCGCGGCGGTGAACGAGTAGTTGATGCCGCCGTCGGGCTCGACCGTGGTTGCTCCGCCGGCCATTCCCGTCGTCTCGATCGCGCCCGGCGTCGTGTCACCGTACGAGTACCAGCCGTAGTTGCCGTTGTCGTAGTCATCGAGCATGACGAGGTCGTACGGAGCCTCTTCGCTGCAGTCGATCCCCGGCGCCGGACGAAGCGGTCGCGAGCTGCACCCGCCCGCCGACAGCGACGAAGCCACCGCGACCGAGAGCAGCCCCGCCACGACGAGCGACGCCGCGAGCGTCCTGCGTTCGCTGCGCCGCCCGTGGGTGCCTGTCGATGACGAGGGTGCCATGAGTCGCCTCACCACCAGATGCTTCCGATCAACGAGAATACGTGGAGGTCCGGATTGTAGCTCGGGTCTACGATCGGCGGGTACCCCGTTCGTGCGTACACGTTCACGCCGTCGGAGAAGTACGTGTACTGGAGCGCAATCTCGTTTCGCGCCTTCCAGCCCGTGTGAAAGAGAAGGCGGGACGACAGCATCGAGAACGCCTGCTTGTCGTCGCTGCTATTCAGGCGCACGTGGTCGAACCGCTCGGAGACGCCCAGCCAGGACAAGAAATCGTACGTCGCCTCGGCGCCGATCTTCAGCTTGAAGACGCCGTCGAACATCGGATCGCTGCTGCTGACCGACGTTCCGATGCCGAACAGGCTGATCAAAACGTCGGGGCTCTCGCCGACGTATGCCGGGCCGAACAGAAGGCGAGACAGGCTGAGGTCGTACTGGAAGCCGAACGTCGTCAGCCCGCCGTTTCCGTTGCTGTGAGGCCCGAGGTACCCCTCGATCAGATCGGGTCCCCCGCCACGCGCGTTCAGGACCTCCAGCGCGCCTGCCACGGTGGCCGCATTGATCAACTGGGTGTGCGCAACACCGAGAAACAAATGACCGAACTGGCCGCTGACGTGGGCGTCTGCCCCGACCACGGTGATTCGACCATCGGGAATGAGAGCATTGGCCCTCTGGTCGTCTTGGGACCACGCCGTCAGATAGTGCAGGCCGAGCTGAAGGACTTTGCCGTACGCGAGTCCGCCGTGCACGTGGTTGACGAACGTCGACCCCAGGGACGGGTTGACGAATCCGTTCCACCCCGCAGGCACGATGTTGATGGGCGGGCTTGCGAGTTGACCTCCGAATCCTTGCTCGAGCACGAATCGGAATTTGCCGGCCGGATAGGCCGCGGTGAGCATCTCGCCCACCATGTTCGTCCGCGCGATGAGCGGCGTTCCGTATCGCCCGGCGTCGTAAGCGCCCATCGCGCCGTAGCGGCCGGTGAGCGCGCCCACGTTCGCTTCGAACGGAATGCCGATGGCCTTGGATAGGTTGACGGTCAGGAACGCGTCGTACACCCCGAGCTGGTTGACGGTGTCGTACCAGCTCTGGACGCTCGAGAACGTGCCGGTACCCAAGATCGTCGTCGCCGAGATGATCGAGTTTCCGTAGGTCAAGTTGAGCTGTCCCCACGGATTCGGTATGACCCCCGTGTACTCGAACCCACGGGGATACTGAGGGATAACCGGCGGCGTATGAAGCACGGTGCCGCTTTGTCCGACCACCGGGTTGAGGCGCTCGTGGACACCCATCTCCATCGGCAAGAGCAGATAGCCGTGAAAGTCGAGCACGAGCTCTTTGGATTCGGCCGGGTGGATGCCGAAGGGCAGTGACGGGGCTGCGCTCGGCACCAGCGGCTCGCCCGGCAAAAGACCGAGTCGAGGCAAAGACTGGTCGGGGGCTTCGTCCTCGGCAAGAGCCGAGGCGGAGGTCGCGATCGACGCCAGGACCATGGCGACTTGGAGGCCGCGTTTCATCGGACCCACCTTCCTGGATTCGACCGGGATCGGGCGAGAGGGCCCCGACCGCGCTCGGGCGGCCGCTTGGAGGAGATCGGGAGCATCGTGCTTCGCTTTCACGGCTAGAAGGTGAAGTAGCCGCCCAGCACCACGTAGTCGCGGTCGAGAGGCATGGCGGAGTTGTTGTCGACGGCTTGACTGTAAAAGCGGCGGCTGTAGATGAGCTGGATGCTGTCGGTGCTGAGCCAATCCGAGTGGAACCGGATACCGGGGTTCAGACTGAAGATCTCGTAGCGACCGAGATTCGAGTCGCGGCTCTCGCCGTAGGTTTGGAACGTGGCGCTGAACCACGACAGCATTTTGTACTCGAGCTCCGCGCCGACGTAATACCCAGTTGCGTGCTTGTAGGTCGGATCGTCGCTCGCCAGGGTCCATACGTTCGTCGCCGCGACGCGCACGCTGAGGTCGGGCGCACGACCGTCGAAGCCGCGCGGATACCAGAGAATCCTGGCGACGCTCGTGTCGTATTCCCAACTTACCGCAAAGACCTTTCCGTTGCCGTTGCTGAGCGGCCCGATGAACTTGTTGATCATGTCCTTGGCGCCCTGCGTGTAGTCGATCCCCCACCAGATCCCATCGCCCACCGAAGCGGCATGATCGAAGTTCCAGAAACCAGCGGTCACCCCGAGCTGGCCGTGTCCGTACGGCTCCTCGGTCATTCTCGCCTCGGCGAGAACGGCATCGAATCGGCCATCCCTGGGTGGGGTGGTCAGAAACGTCTGGAGGTACTTGCGGTCGTCGGTGCCGTAGGCGCTCGCGTAGTGCAACCGGAGCGTGTAGAGATTCTTGTATACGAAGCCAGCGTGCGCGTGGTGCACGATGTCCGATACGCCGGTTTCCGACCAGGTGTTGTAGTCGCCGCGCACGAAGTTCTCGGCAACGCCCGGGTTCGCCAGGATGCCGTGGTTGAACTGCAGCCGCCAGTCGGGCGTGAGATCGTAGTCGGCGCTTAGGGTCTCCCCGTAGCCGCGAAGCCCGAGGAACGGCCCGAAGATTCCCCACCCCCACTGGCCGGGGCCCGCATAGACATCGACGAACGCGCCGACCTTCCACGATAGGCGCCAGGAGCCGATCGGCTCGGGCGTGATGGTGATGTAGCCCTGGCCGAAGGAGGGGCCGGTGCTGGGATTGTAGTAGCCTTGATACTGGGAGGGCGAGATGTTCGCGTAAAATGCCGCGAACGCGGTAACTACGGAGTTGCCATACTGCAAGAAGAGGCCGCCCCCAGCGCCCGCCCAAAATGGCAGGCGTCCCTGCACGACAGGCGGGATATGAAGGGGCGTTCCCTCGTAGCCTGCGGGTGGATTTGCCGGGGGCCGCCCGATGCCGAAGCCCTCCGCCCCGGAAATTCGTCCGGAGATCCGAAACGACCAGTCCCCGTCGCTCACCGGGGCGCCGAACGACGGTGCCCTGCCCCCAGGAGCCGGAGGTACCGGGGGCGCCTCGGGAGCCATTCCGAGCCCCGCGGGTCTCGGAGCGCCTGGAACCGTATCGGGCGTGCCGGGGGCCGGCTCGTCGGCCCTGGCGCCGCGAGAGCCCACTGCGAGCGCCAGGAGCAACGAACCTGCCGCGACGCGTCTTCGCGCTAGCAAATGCAATGGAGTGCTCGCGCTGGCTTCGAGTCGAACTGCCCCTGCCGACGAGGAGCGTGCGCGTCTTGCCCGTACCGCTGGCCCATAAGCTCCTCCAAACCGGCGGGACCTCGCGATCGCCGTGCCCACGCAAACACCCGCGCCGGAATGCGCCGGCTACTTAAGTCACCTTGCCAACGCTGCGCAAGTCAAAATGCGGACGCAGTGCGTTACCCTCCGACAACCAAGGCCCGCCCCATTCGGCGGCGGGCCCCCTCCCCCGGTCCGTCCAACGAGCGGACGCCCCTGCCCTGGCGCGGGTGCAGCATCTCTGCGAAAGTCGGCCCGATGGCAGAACCCATGAGGCCGACGGGGCAGTCTCTGCGAGCGCTGGGCCGGTCCGCCGCGCGCTCATTCGAGGACCGCTTCGCCATGCCGCCCATGTGGCTCGTCGCCGCGCCTGGCCGGGTCAATCTCATCGGAGAGCACACCGACTACAATGGCGGTTTCGTGCTGCCGATGGCGATCGATCGGCACACCGTCATTGCCGCTGCCACGGACAGCTCGAGTCCGCGCGCTCGCCTGAAGCTGCAAAGCGCGATGACGAATTCTCCGGTCGAAATCCCGCTGGACGAGCCGCAGCGCCGCGGGGAGCCGTCTTGGTCGAACTACGTGCGCGGAGTCGTTGCCGGGGTCGAGCGGCGGGGCGGTCGGGTCCCTTCTCTGTGCGCCCTGATCGCGTCCGACGTACCCCTCGGGGCCGGATTGTCGAGCAGCGCCGCGCTCGAAGTGGCGATGGCAACCTTGCTCGAGGCGGTGACCGGGATGCATCTCGACCCGATCGACAAAGCTCGACTCTGCCAGACCGCCGAGCACGAATTTGCCGGCGTACCGTGCGGGCTCATGGATCAGTTGGTTTGTGTCCTGGGCGAAGACCGAGGGCCGCTTCTCATCGATTGCCGCGCAGAAGTCGCTCGAACGGTGCCTCTGGCCGATCCGACAGTGAGCATCCTCATCGCCAATACGAACGTGCGGCACTCCCTCGGCGACGGCGCCTACGCCCGCCGGCGCGCCGAGTGCGAGAGCGCGGCGCGCCAGCTCGGCGTCGCGAGCCTCCGCGACGCCACGGTGGAAGCCGTGGACGGCGCTCGGGGCGCGCTCGGTCCCGTGCTTCACAAGCGAGCGCGCCACGTGGTGACGGAGAACGCTCGAACCCTGGAGGCCGCGCGGAGGTTCGAGGCAGGCGCCGTTCGGGACGCCGGCTCGCTCTTTTACGACAGCCACAGATCGCTGCGCGACGACTTCGAGGTGAGCTGCGCGGAGCTCGACGTACTGGTCGACGTGGCGCGCGAGCTCGGCGAAGGGGCCGGCGTCTACGGCGCTCGAATGACGGGCGGGGGCTTCGGAGGCTGCACGGTGACGCTCGTGAAGACCGAGCAGGTCGAAGCCGTCACGCGAGAGTTGCGGCGGCAGTACGAGCTTCGCTGCGGACGGGCGCTCGACGCGTTCGTCTCACGGCCCGTGCGGGGCGCGCGTGAGCTCGATGCGAAGGAGCGCGCGTGAGCGACATTCCCATCGACGCCTTCGATCCCGAACGGCATCCTCATCGGCGACTCAACCCGCTGACCGGGGACTGGGTCCTCGTCTCGCCGCACCGAACCGAACGTCCCTGGTTGGGGCAGGTCGAGTCGCCGGCGCCGGGGCCTCGTCCGTCGTACGACGCGACATGTTACTTGTGTCCCGGAAACCGGCGCGCGCAAGGCGCGGTCAATCCGGCGTACGAGGGAACCTACGCCTTCGACAACGACTTCAGCGCGCTCCTGCCCGACGCGCCGGCCAGGTTCGAGTCGCCGGACCCGCTCTTCCAGTCGGAAGCCGTGCGCGGCGTCTGTCGAGTGATGTGCTTCTCGCCAAGGCACGATCGCACGCTCGCCGACATGGACCAAGCGGCCATCGTCACTGTCGTCGACATGTGGGCCGCGGAGTCCGCTTCGCTCGGCGCCCGGTACCGGTGGGTCCAAGTGTTCGAGAACAAGGGGGCGGCCATGGGCTGCTCGAACCCGCATCCCCACGGTCAGATCTGGGCCTCGAATTTCTTGCCGAACGAGGCGGTGAAGGAGGAAAGGACACAGCGCGAGTACTTCGTCCGAAATCAGGCGAGCCTCCTCGTCGATTATGCCCGCCGCGAGGGGGACCTTGGCGCCCGGACGCTGGCCTCCAATGCCGACTGGCTCGCCGTGATTCCGTACTGGGCGGTCTGGCCTTACGAAGTCATGGTTCTGCCACGGCGACGCGTGGGTCGTCTTTCCGAGCTCGAGCCCGGCGAGCGAGCGACTCTGGCGGCGCTACTCCGCGCCGTCCTCGGCGGTTACGATCGCCTTTTCGGGGTGTCGGTTCCCTACTCCATGGGGTGGCACGGCGCACCCTACGCCGGCGCGTCCGCTGGCCTCGCGCGATCCTCGCTGCCAGCCGACAGAAGCGAGCACTGGCAGCTTCATGCGCACTTGTATCCGCCGCTCCTGCGCTCGGCCACTGTCCGGAAATACATGGTCGGCTACGAGATGCTCGCCGAGCCCCAGCGCGACTTAACGCCCGAGCGAGCCGCCGATCGGCTGAGGGGCGCTATCCTTCGTTAGTTCTCGCTTCGTGGAAAGGAACGATGTCTCGATTCTCTCTTTCTTCTGGGTGTTTGGCCGGTGCGACCCTCGTCTCCCTGATTGCGGCTTGCGTCGACTCGTCTTCTTTGCCGCACGGAACCGGGCCCATGGGACCCGGCGTCGCCTCCGGATCGTCGGGCTCGTCCGGGTCTACGGGCTCGTCCGGGCCTTCGGGACCGCCGGCGCCGCCGCCGCCATCGATTGACGCCTCGGCCGGTCCCGATCCCTGCGTGGACCCGCCGGCGAGCGGGAGTCTGACCGGCAACGGCTACGGCTGGCAAAACGCGCCCATCCTCGGCGGCGGCTTCGTCAGCGGCATCGAGTTCAGCCCGGCGCAGAGCGACGTCATCTACGCACGCACCGACGTGGGCGGGGCGTACCGGTGGGACGCGACCGCGCAGCGCTGGACAGCGATCACGGACTGGGTGGGTCGCGACAACTCGAACCTCACAGGGATCGAAAGCATCGCGCCCGACCCAGCGGATCCGAACGTCGTCTACCTGGCCGCCGGAGAGTACGTCACCGCGGGAACCGGCTCGATTCTGCGCTCGGCCGACATGGGGTCGACATGGACACGGAGCGATCTTGCCGCCCCGATGGGAGGCAACGTCGACGGGCGAAACATGGGCGAACGACTCGCCGTCGACCCGAACCTCCCGAGCACGTTGTACTTCGGATCCCGCACCACGGGGCTCTGGACGAGCCCGGACTCCGCCACCACATGGAGCTCGGTCACCAGCTTTCCAGTCATGGGGACGGCGCCGTACGGACTTACTTTCGTGTTCTTCGACAAGCGCAGCGGCTCGCCGGGACAGGCGTCGACGACGATTTACGTCGGCGTGACGACGAGCTCGCCGAACCCCGCTGGAGGCGTCGTGACGTCGAGCGCGCCGAGCCTCTACCGGTCGATCGACCGCGGTTCGACCTGGCAGCCCGTTCCGGGTCAGCCCACGAACGTGTTTCCGCATCATGCCGCGATGGATTACGCCGCGGGCGCTCTTTATTTCACATTCAACAATTCGTGGGGGCCCAACAACGTCACGGCAGGCGCCGTGTGGAAGCTCGAACCGTCGAGCGACACGTGGACGAACGTCAGCCCACCGGGTGGCAAGGGGGGATTCGGAGGCGTCTCGGTCGACGCGAGCCATTCGGGCACCGTCGTCGTCTCCACGCTGGACCGGTGGCCGGACGAGATCTACCGGACCACCAACGGCGGCGGAACGAACGGCGGGACGAACTGGACCGCCATCGGGTCCCCGGCCAGCCGCGATGTGGGAGGCGCGGAGTGGCTTTACTGGGGAGGCACGACGCTTAGCTCGACCGCATGGAACGGGTGGATGGGGGACATCGAGATCGACCCGCACCATCCCGGGCGCGTCCTCTACAACACGGGGCAGGGCGTCTGGTGGAGCGACGATGCCACCGGCCCTTCGGGGCATTGGAGATTCCAGAACCAGGGGCTCGAAGAAACGGTCGCGATCGCCCTCATCAGCCCCTCGGGTGGAAGCCACCTGCTCAGCGCCGTCGGCGACATCGGCGGTTTCTTGCACGCCGATCTCAACGCGCCGCCCGCGACGGGGATGTTCAGCAACCCGGTGTTCGGCAACACGTCGAGCTTCGATTTTGCCGAACAACATCCCGCGGTCATCGCGCGGGTGGGCACGACGTCGGCGTCCACGCCGACGTCTCGCCACGGGGCTTACTCCACGGACGGGGGCGTCACTTGGACGCCGTTCCGCGCCGAGCCGAACACGAGCGCGAGCGCCGGCTCGGTCGCCGTCTCGGCCGACGGGGCGACCTTCGTATGGGCTCCGCAGGGAGCTCGCGGCGCGGCGGCACCGCCCGCGTACTCCCTGGACCGGGGCACGACCTGGACGCCGTGCAACGGATTGCCGAGCGGCACGAGAGTCGCGTCCGACCGCGTCAATCCGAACCGGTTCTACGCGGCCGGCGGCGGAATGCTGTACGCGAGCGTGGACGGCGGCGCCAACTTCACGGTCTTGGCGAACCTGCCGTCGGGCGGGACTGCGCGACCAACTCCGGGCATCGAAGGCGACCTCTGGCTCGCGGCGGGCGGCGGCGGGCTTTACCATCGGAGCGATTCGGCGCCGACTCTGACGTCGATCGGAGCGGTTCAGAACGCCACCGCCGTTGGCTTCGGGCGTGCGGCCACGTGCGCGGCCCCCTACCCCGTCCTGTACCTGTCGGGGATGGCGAACGGCGTCTCTGGCGTCCATCGGTCCGACGACCAAGGCGTGACCTGGCAGCGCATCGACGACCCGCAGCACCAATACGGCTTCATCAACGCCGTGACGGGCGACCCCCGCGTGTACGGGCGCGTGTATCTCGGTTCGGGCGGCCGCGGCATCCTCTACGGCGATCCGCGATGAGGCATCCCTGCCTACCAGCGAATCCGCAGCGCGTGTCGCGCCTTGTCGGGGAGTGACACCCGGAGCGCCCCCGCCCGAGCGTCGTAATCAAAGCTCGTCTGCCGGCCGTCGACCTCCACGCGCGCCGGCGGGTTCTCGACCCACGAGAGGAAGTCGCCACCGTCGCGCAACGCGACCTCACATTGGCGCGCGTCCAGCCACGCGATCCGCGACACGGCTGCCGCGCTGTTCATCTTGTTCGCGAGACCGATTGCCGCGAAGCCCCGTTCGATGGGCACGAACGTGAACAGCTCGAACTCGCGCTCCCCGAGGGTCACCGGCAGGCGTGCGTCACGTGCCACCACGTCGAGCGAGTTCGCCCGGTGGGCGTAGCAGGCAAACTTGGCTCCCACGAAGCCCGGCACGTCCGCCGGACTGACCTCGCCGCTCCGTACCGCGGGCGCCCGGCGGTCCGACGAAAATTGGGCGTTGAATGCCCCCACGACCGCAGCGGCTCCGTTGCGGTTCCATATCTTGAGAATGGCCTCGCCTCGCGTGGGATCGATGCACAGCGTGTCCAAGGTCGGCAGCCCGGGGCCGTCGCAGCGCAAGACGGTCCCGTCGAAGCAGACCAGCTTCTTCAGAAGCGCGAAATCGTGCTCCCCTGGCTTGTCGGACACGTAGACCGGCCCGCCCGAGATCGCCCGGCCGGCCGCATGAAATGCGCCCCACGCATGGCCGCTCTGAAACATGTCCCAATCGGGGTGCATGAACTCGCCGAACCAGAGTCCCACTTGGGCGTTCGTGTACAGGTGAAGACCGTGCGTCTCCGGCTCTTTCGGAAAGAAGTCGATGGAACTACGAAGAAGCGACGAGTGGGTCGACCCGTACCAAGTCTCCTGCGCATTCGACATGCAATTGATCAGTCGTCCTGCGAAGTGCTTCCCGGCGCTGCTCTCGAGCGCTTTGCGGTACGCGCGGCTGATGGCGATTCGACCGCCTTGCCGCTGAGCCACGCTCTCCAACACCGCCTGGCTGTCCACCTTCACTCCGTCGACCCCCTGGGCCGCGAGCGTGGCGTGATACTCGTCGTAGAATTGCGCGACGTGGTCGGCCGGAACGAGACCGACGACGTTGCCCCACCAGACTTCGTTGAACGACGGCGCGTGAGACAGCACACCCTCGCCGAATTGCCTGGTCTGCTCGACGACGCCATAGCCGGGAAGCGACGCGCCGTCGACACCGCCCCAGTATCCGACGATACCGTGCCAGACCATGAAGACCTCGACCCCGAACTCGTTCTTCGCCATCCGCACGGTCGGCCCGAGATCGCCGCCGAACTTCTCGTTGGCGGCAAACGCCGTCAGCCGTGGCTCCCCGGTTGGCATGAGGGTCGTCTTCTGCCAGCCGTCGTCGAGGATCAGCGTTCGCGGCGGAACGCCGCCGGCGGCGAACCGCTCGAGCCCCTCACGAACTTTGGCGGCGCTGACGTCCTGATAAAACGCGTCCCAGGTGCACCAGCCGAAGTAGTCGACGAAATCCGGCAACGCCTTGTCGCGCCGCAGGCGGCCCCATCGCAGACGCTCCGCGACGGACCGTGCTCCGTCGCGCACCAACGCGAACGGGTCGCTTCCGGCGGAAACGTACAGTGCGAGTCCTCCCCAGCCGGGAGCGAAGGCATCTCCCGTCTCCCCGAGGAGCTCCAGCGAATCGTCCTTCCTTCCGCGAAGCGAGAAGCGGAATAGCTCGCCGATGAGGGGGACCAGAAGAAGCCAATGGTCGTCGTGGAGTCGGCAAAGAAAGAACTGGGTCTCTTGGGGAACGTCCGAGAGCCGAGTCCCCGCTCTTGGCTTCATCCAATACGGCTCGTAACGATGACAAGCGGTAAACCGCTCCATATCCGGGATGGCCCCCAGGCTGAACACCTGGCGAGACGAGGGCAATTTCGCCCTCGCTACGAGGAAAAGCCCATGGCCGAGCGCGTCGGGCTCCGAGTGGATCTCGTCCGGAACCCGTACCAAGAAAGTGCGCTCGTTCGATGCGATGAAGCCAGCGTTCAGCGAAATTGACATAGCGACGAGCGCAACGATGGCAGCCTTGGTGGGGTCCGGCAAGCCGGGTCAATTCGAATTGACTCTACCCTCCGGGCTACCCTACCTTCGATGCGGCCTGGCCGAACCGAGCGCGCGCCGTGAGTCAACCACCCGCCGATGCCGCCACGAGCCGCAGAGGCTTTCTCACCGCGGTGGGCCTCGGCGCCGCGGCTGCGGTGGGCGGCGGCGCGGTCGCCGGGTGCGGCCGGCGAACCACCAGCCAGGGCGCAGCGACGAACGCCGATGAGGTGTTTGCCGTTCTGCCGAAATACACGGCCATCGAGCTCCTGAAGCCGGACATTCCAGGCGAAGGGGCGATCCCGAACGGCTACTTGAGGTACCCGGCGCAACTGGGCCAAGCGATTCCCACCAAGGCCGGCTCGAACGGAACAGTCGTCAAGACCATGTCGGCATACTGGGGCCCCACCCCGCCGGGGCTCGGTCGAAACTCCTTCCTCGATGCGATCAACGCTGAGCTCGGCGTGACGGTCAACCCCAGCGTTCAGGACGGAAACGGGTACGCCGACAAGCTCAGCGCGATCCTGGGCGCCAGAGACGTGCCGGATCTGCTGTCGGCTCCGAGCTGGGAGATCGACAAGATCCCTCGCTTCTCCCAAGCGGTGAAGGCGCTATTCGCCGATCTGACCTCGTTTCTCAAAGGGGACGCGATTGACGCCTATCCGATGCTGGGAACGCTGCCTACCGCGGCATGGCAGTACGCGGTCTGGGGCGGCCGCATCGCGGCCGTCCCGTTTCCGTCCGACGGTCCATTTCCATGGGCGCTTTTCTACCGCAAGGACCTCGCGGACAAGGCCGGCGTCGCCGCCCCGGCGACCATCGACGAGCTCTACCACTTCGGCAAGACCATGACCGACCCGGGCCGCGGCGTCTGGGCTTTCGGGAACGTCTTCGACATGGTGCAGATGTTCTTCAAGTGTCCTCACGCCAAGGGCGGCTGGCGAAAGAAGGCCGGCGGCGGGCTCGAGTTCAAATACGAGATCCCCGAATACCGACAGGCGCTCGAATTCACCGCGCGGCTCTATAGCGACGGGTTCGTCCACCCGGACATCGTGGCCAGCAAGGGAGGCGACGCCGCGCAGCTCTTCAACGCAGGCAAGATGATCGCGTACGAAGACGGCCTCGGCGCCTGGCGCGGCACCCAAAGCGAGCAGACCAAGGTGACGCCGGGCTTTAACATGCAACCAATGCCGATCTTCTCGGCAGTCGGCGGCCAACCGCTCGCCTGGGGCGGGGCCGAGCCGATCTTCTACACGTTCGTCAAGAGGGGACTCGGCAAAGACCGCACCGAGGAGCTCCTGCGGGTGCTCAACTGGTGCGCGGCGCCGTTCGGTTGCCGAGAGTACGAGCTAGGTAGCTACGGAGTCGAAGGCAAGCACTTCACGCGCGCCGCAGACAACAGCCCGATTCCGACGGACCTGGGGCGCAGGGAGGTGGCGGGGCAATACACATCGCTGGGCGGTCGCGTGCCCGCCGTCGTCGGCACCGCAGACGTCCCGACCTTCGTCCAAGACTTGCTCGGCTACCTCCGGACCACGATCAAGTTCCTCGAGCCGGACCTGTTCGCGGGCATCAAGCTGGAGCTCCCGGCGAACTACTCGAGAGTCCTCGTGCCCACCGAAGACAGGATCAACGACGTTCTCCGCGGACGCCGGCCGATCGGCGACCTCCAGCATATCGTGGATGAATGGCGAGCCACCGGGGGCGACGAGGGGCGGGCGTTTCTCGAAAAGACACTGGCCAACAACGGTCGATGAGCCCCCGACGCTCGCTGCGCGCGCGGCTACGCGCGGACTGGCCCCTGCTGGTCATGACCGCGCCGGCCGCGCTGATCCTGCTCGTATTTCACTACGTTCCCACCCTCGGCAACGTCATCGCGTTTCAAGATTACAACCCGTTCGAGGGCAACAACCCGCTCGAGGCATTCGTTCACAGTGACTGGATCGGGTTCGGCAACTTCGAGACCCTCTTCCAGGATTCGGCGTTCTGGGACGCCGTTCGAAACACGCTGTCGATCACTCTGTTTCAGCTGGTCTTCTTCTTCCCGTTGCCCATCGTCCTCGCGATCCTCCTGAACAGCGTGGCCTCGCCCAAGCTGCGCAGCTTCATCCAAGGAGTCGTCTACCTCCCCCACTTCTTCAGCTGGGTCCTCGTGATCACGTTCTTCGTCCAGATGCTCGGCGGAGCCGGCCTCCTGGCGCAGGAGATGCGCCGGCACAGCATCCACGAGTGGAACATCATGACGAACCCCCACGCGTTCCTCGTTCTGGTCACGAGCGAGGCCGTCTGGAAAGACGTCGGCTGGGGGACGATCGTCTTTTTGGCCGCGCTCGCCGCCATTGACCCCACGCTGTACGAGGCGGCCGCCGTCGACGGGGCAGGAAAGGGGCGTCGCCTGTGGCACATCACGCTTCCCGGGCTGCGGCCAGTGATCGTGCTCCTGCTCATCCTGCGCTTGGGGGACGCGCTCAGCGTCGGATTCGAGCAATACATTCTGCAGCGGGAGGCGGTCGGACGGCAGGCAGCCGAAGTGCTGGACACGTTCGTCTACTACCAGGCGATCATTCCTCAGCAGTGGGGCGTCGGCGCTGCGGCCGGTCTATTCAAGGCGGTCGTCGGGCTGGTGCTGGTGTTGACCGCCAACAAAGTCGCACACATGCTCGGCGAGCAGGGGGTCTACGCCAAAGGATGAGTGCCCGGAGCGACATCGCCCGGCGAGCCGTGACGGTTCGACCGGTATGGGAAGAGAGGCCGTCGATCGCCGGGGAGATCGGCAAGGGCGCCGTTCTGTGCCTCGTCGTGCTCGCGGTCCTCTTTCCGATGTGGTCAATCCTGGTCACCAGCCTCGCTTCACGCGAAACGATCAACGCGGCCGGCGGGATGGTCATCGTCCCGAAAGAGATTGACTTGTCGGCGTATGTGACGATCTTTTCGGGCGGGCAGATCACCCGAGCGGTTTGGGTGAGCGTCATGGTCACGGTCGCAGGAACGGCCTTCAGCCTTTGCCTGACCGTGCTCGCCGCGTACGGTCTGTCGCGGCCGGGGTCGTTTGCACACCGGCCGCTTCTCCTCTACTTCCTGCTCACATTCCTCGTGTACCCAGGCCTCGTTCCCAGTTACCTCGTCGTGACGGGGCTCGGTCTCAAAGACAGCCTCTGGGCGCTGATCATTCCGTCGGCGGTGAGCGTGTTCAATCTGGTCGTGGTGCGGGCTTTCTTCATGAGTATCCCGGCGGAGCTGATTGACAGCGCGCACATCGACGGTGCGAGCGAATGGCAGATTCTCGCGCTCGTCGTGCTACCGCTCTCCAAAGCCGTCATTGCGGTCGTGGGCCTGTTCTATGCGGTCGGTTACTGGAACGCATACTTCAACGCCGTGCTTTATATCGACGACAACGACAAGTGGCCCATTCAGCGGGTCCTGCAGAGCTACATTCTGGCAGGACAGTCCCCTCACCTGTCAGGCGCGCCGGTCAATCTCCCGGGGATCACCGCTTATCCCCCGACGCTCGCCGTCAAGATGGCCGTCGTGGTCGTCACCGTCATTCCGGCGATCCTCGTCTACCCGTTTGTACAACGGCACTTCACGAAGGGAATGATGATCGGCGCGGTGAAGGGCTGAAGCGGCGAAGCGGCCTGCGGTCACCACCCGCTCGGCTACTTGGGATCTCCGTACAGAATTCCGCGTCCACCGGTGCCCACGTACGCGCGGCCGTAGACCCTTGGGTCTCCCGTAATGACGCCTACGAACCCGAATTGATGCCGATTGTCGTTGATGCGTACCCAAGTCGCCGCCGCGTCATCCGATCGGAAAAAGCCGGGTGCGTCGTTGATTTTCCCGACCACGTACATGGCGGGGTATGTCTTTCCGGCAGCTGCTTTCCCGAACCCCATCGCGACGGATTCGGACACGGTCGCGATCGTTCGGTACGTCTTGCCGGAATCCGTCGAGCGATAGAGCTCTTTGCCGGTTGTGAGCCACACGTCCCCTTCTACTCCAGGCACTGCGTGGACCGAGCCGGCGCCGAGGTTGTACTCGGGGAGCGTCGGCAACGCCCCGGGGGCCACGGCGAAGTGAGCAGCGCCGTCGGTGCTCGCGTACCCGCGTCCCGTCATCACGTTGTACACGTAAAACTTGTTCGGATTGACCCGATCCGCGGCGAGTTTGATGTTGCTCGGGGCCCAGTCCGGAGTCTTCGCCGGATCGGGCAGGCCTTCGGCGCGCAGCCAGGTCGCACCCCGGTCGCGTGAATACACCGTGGGGCCGTCTTTGGGCGCCCACACGAATGTCGCGCCGTCCGGCGAGACGGCGATGATCCCGCTGCCCTTGCCCGACGGGTTCGAGGAAAAGGGCGTCCAGGCTGCGCCTCCGTCGACCGAGTACGCCCCGTTCTTTCCCTGTCCCCCTTGCCCCACGCGGGCGACGATCTCCGGTTTGGCCCAGGCGCAGTCGATGCTGCTGCCGCTTCCGAAGATTGGATTGTGGAACATCCCGAGGGCGGGAGCGACCTTCAAGTCGTCGTGCCGGAAACCTCCGAGATCGCCCACGGCGCTCAGCAACACCGGGCCCGCCGGAGGGCTCAAGAGGTCGCTGACGACGGTCTCTTCGAGGCCGTGATCGCGGAAGGTCCAGTGGGTCGGCTTGTCGGAGTCCGCCGCGTTGGCATCGTCGCTCCCCCAGACTCCCTGCCCCGTGACGTAGAACACGTGCCCGGCGTCGAACGGGTCGATGTCGATGTCGCCCATCCATCCAACGCTGCTCGGCTTGTCGTGATCCCAGTACAGGTACTTGGCGCCGGCCTCGTCTCTCACGGCCTTCGCGCCGAGCGCTTTCCAGCTCTTGCCGCCGTCGGTGGTGCGATAAATCTCGTCGCCTTTGGTCCAGCGATCGATCGTCGTCACCATCACCGTGCCCGGGTGCGCCGCGTCGACCGACAAGCCCCCGTAGCCGAATCGGTCGTTTGCCTTGTCGGGAGCCGCCGGCGTGATGTTCGTGAACGCGTTCTGTTCGGGCTCGTACTTCCACACGGCGCCGTCGACCACGTCGTTGGGCCCGGTGCCGCTTCCGTAGCTGGCGTACAGCGTGTGCTTGGAATCGAACGCCGCGTGGCTGGCCATCATGCCCATCGGCTGTTTGGGCACGAGCTTCCACGAAGCGCCGCCGTCGGTGCTCTCGTAAAGACTTCCGTCCGTACGGGCCACGCCCGCGTAGATCGCCGGCGTCGGCTTGCCTTTGCTACCGCTCGACTTGTCGAAGACGACGAAGACGATGCCCATGTTGTCCGGATCTTGCGCGGCAGGAAAGCTGGTCGACTTCCACGTCACCCCGGCATCCGTGCTTTTCCAGAGGCCCTTGGCTCGCGAGCCGAAGTAGAGAATGTGCGGCTCGTTCGGATCGACCGCCAGGCGCTCCCCGTTGGAACGCCCATTCTCGTTTCCTCCCATCTGAATCGGCATGTCGACTCGCGCCCACGTGCTCCCCCGGTCGTCGGACCTGAGAATGGCGCCGTTGCCCGCCCACGACTTGACGTATGTTCCCACAGCGGCATAGACGCGGTTCGCGTCGACGGGGTCGGCGGCGATGCTCTCGATGCCCATGAAGGCCGAGTCGCGCGGAAGGTCGTCGTTGAGAGGTATCCAGCTCTGGTCGGCGCCGTTCCAACGATAGGCGCCTCCGACGTCCGTTCGCGCGTAGACAAGTCCCTTTTCGACGGGGCTGAAGATCACCCCGCTCACGAACCCACCGCCGAGGATCGTCACGTTCTTCCAGTCGTACGCGACGTTCTGCAAAGTTCCGCCGCCTACCGCCGGGGCACCGGCCGACGGCACGCTCGCACCCCCCGGCGATTCCGGCGCCTGCACGCCCGCCAGCTGGCAGGGGCACACCTGGCATCCCAACGAGCCCACGGCCGCCAGCAGCACAGCCCGAGACACCGTCCAGAGACGCTGCGTCGAAATTTTCATCGGTGCCTTCTCTCACGGCCGCTCCCCGCGTACAAGGCCGGTTTGCCGTTGCCGCATGACCGCGCGCGCGACCGCAATTGAATGGGCTCGCGCGCGCGCGACCGGCGAAACCGCTACACGGAATCATTCAAACGGGATAGGACTGGCGGGCGAAAAAGGAGAGTCCGATGTCGTCTCGTATTGGCGCCGCACCGGCGCTCGTCGCGTGCCTCGCCGCCCTCGCGGCGCCGCTGTTGTCTGCGTGCGCGGCGACCAAACTCGGCGCCACGGAGGCAGACCTTGCCAAGGCGCGCGCCCAGACGAGTGTGGGCGCGAGCGTGTTTGCGCAAGAGTGCGCCCGTTGTCACGGTGAGCACGGCGAAGGACTGGCCGGCGCGTCGGCCATCCTCGGCCCCGGCGCGCTGCCCGAGTTTCCTCGCGAGAACTCCGGCCCGAGCGCCGCGATCCAGGATCCGCAGCAAATCCAGATCCAGATCCAGAGCCGGCCCGCCGGGGCCTCCTGGCGCGACCCGCTCCGGGACGCGCAAGACCTCGAAGACTTCACGAGCGCGCACATGCCCAAGTCGCGAGCAGCGGTGCTCAAAGCGGAAGACTACTGGGCGGTCGTGACGTTCATCATCGCAGCGCAAGGCGGGCAGGTTCCTCCGGAGGGAATCAATGCGAGCAATGCGAGGGCGACTCCTATCCCGAGGCGCTGACGCAGCGGCCATCTCGAAGACCCGCAGGTCGAAACGTGAGGTGAGGACATGTATCTCGGCATCGACGTGGGAACCTCCAGCGTGAAGGCCGTCCTCGTGAACGATGACCAGCACATCGTCGCCGAGGCAAGCTCGCCCCTGACGGTCGACCGTCCGCACCCGCTCTGGTCCGAGCAGTCCCCCGCCTCGTGGTGGAGCGCGACCTCGGATGCGCTCGCGACCGTGCGCGACGCGGCCCGCGACGCGTTCGCGGCCGTTCGCGGCATCGGCCTCTCCGGACAGATGCACGGCGCGACGCTACTCGACGCGAGTTTGCGCGTGCTGCGGCCTGCGATCTTGTGGAACGACGGGCGAAGCCACGCGGAGTGCGCGGAGCTCGAGGCTCGCGAGCCGCGCACGCGCGAGATCACCGGCAACGCGGCCATGCCGGGGTTCACTGCGCCGAAACTGCTTTGGGTCGAGCGACACGAGCCGGCCGTATTTGCGAAGACAGCCCACGTTCTTCTTCCGAAAGACTGGCTCAGGCTCGAGCTCTCGGGGGATCTCGCCAGCGACGCGTCCGACGCTTCGGGCACGCTCTGGCTCGACGTCGGGAAGCGTCGCTGGTCGAACGAGATGCTTGCGGCGTCCCGCCTGTCCTCCGCCGCGATGCCGCGTGTCCTCGAGGGCTCGCAGCCGACCGGTACGCTGCGGCGCCAGCTCGCGCAGGAATGGGGCTTCTCGACGCCGCCCGTGATCGCCGCGGGCGCCGGAGACAACGCCGGCGGCGCAGTCGGAGTCGGAGTCGTCCATTCGGGGCAAGCGCTGCTCTCGCTGGGGACCTCAGGCGTCGTTTTTCTCGTGACGGAACGATTCGCCCCCAACCCGGGGCGGGGGGTACACGCGTTCTGTCACTGCCTTCCGAACACGTGGCACCAGATGTCCGTGATGCTGAGCGCCGCGAGCTGCCTGTCGTGGATTGCGTCGGCGACCGGCGCACGCAGCGAAGGCGCGCTGCTCGCCGAGATCGACGAGCGTGGCGCAAAGCCCGGGTCCGTCCTCTTTCTGCCCTACCTGTCGGGCGAGCGCACGCCGCACAACGATCCGCGGGCGCAAGGCGTCCTCTTTGGACTCACGCACGACACGACGCGTGCCGACCTCGGTCGCAGCGTCCTCGAAGGGGTGGCTTTCGCTTTTGCCGACGGAGTCCAGGCGCTGCGCGACGCGGGCGGCGCGCCTCGTGAGATCACAGTCATCGGCGGTGGGTCGCGCAGCGCGCTCTGGACCCGCATTCTCGCGAGTGTGCTCGGCGAGGCATTGCTGGTTCGAGAGCGCGCCGACCTTGGCCCCGCGTTCGGAGCGGCGCGCTTGGCGCGCATCGCCGTCACCGGAGAGTCCGTCGAAACGGTTTGTCCTGCACCACGGATCGCGAGCCGCGTCGAACCGGACGACACCCTTCGAGGTCACTACCTTCGGCGCCTCGAGCAGTACCGGGACCTTTACCCGCGGCTTCGCACTGCGTTTGCCGCCACCGCAGCCTGAATCTCCGAGGCCATCCGATGCGATTTGGAAATGGCGCCTGGACGATGTTGCCCGGAGTCACTCCGAGCTATCTCACGAGTGTCGAAGACGTTCGCATCTCCGAGCGCGACGTGGTGTTCGACGTGTTCAGCCGCGCCGAGCGGGAGCGGTGGGCGACGTTGCAGGGAGACACGTTCACGGTTCGGGTGACCTCGCCCGCCGAAGGCGTCTTTCGGATCCAGGTGACGCACCATCGAGGCCGACGGCCGCGAGGACCTTGGTACGCCGTCAACGATACGCCGCAACCGCTCCGGGCGCACGACTCGCCGCACGAGACCGTATTGGTCGCGGGCAGGCTGCGGCTCGTCGTCACCAAGCGGCCGTGGGGTCTGCGCTTCGTCGATGACAAGAGCGACGAGCCCGTGACCTCGAGCCCTTACAAGGCCATGGGGTTGATGGATAAGGCGGGGGAAGGCCGCTTCTTGCGCGACCAGCTCACGTTGCGACCGGGCGAGCTGATCTACGGCCTGGGCGAGCGCTTTCAGGCCCTGGTCCGCAATGGGCAATCCGTCGACATGTGGAACGACGACTGCGGCACGTGCTCCGACAAGGGCTACAAGGACGTGCCATTCTTCTTGAGCAGCGCCGGTTACGGTGTGTTCGTCAATACGCCGAGTCGCGTTTCCTTCGAGATCGGCACCGAGCAAGTCATGCGCGCCCAGTTCGCCGTGCCGGGCGAAGACTTGGACTATTTCCTTATTCACGGTCCGGCCCCGAAGGATGTCCTCCGCCGATTCGGCGCGCTCACCGGGCGCCCAGCTCTACCGCCCGCGTGGTCGTTCGGCCTTTGGCTGACCACGTCGTTCGTCACCGATTACGACGAAAAAACGGTGATGGGGTTCGTCGACGGCATGATTGAGAGAAAGATTCCACTGCACGTCTTTCACTTCGACTGCTTCTGGATGAAGGCCCATCACTGGGTGGACTTCCGGTGGGACAAGGACGTCTTCCCGGATCCTGAAGGGATGCTCCGGCGCCTCAAAGCCAAGGGCCTGCGCATCTGCGTTTGGATCAACCCGTACGTCGGCGAACGGTCGCACTTGTTCGACGAGGGCCTCGCCCGCGGGTTCTTGCTGAAGCGCCCCAACGGCGACGTGTACCAGCGGCCCAAGTGGCAGGCCGGAATGGCATTCGTGGACTTCACCAATCCCGATGCCGTCGCCTGGTACCAAGAGGAGCTGCTACGCCTGCTCCGGATGGGGGTCGACGCCTTCAAGACGGACTTCGGCGAAGAGATCCCCACCGACGTGGCTTACTTCGACGGCTCCGATCCGGAGAAGATGCACAACTACTACACGCTGCTCTACAACAAGGCTGTCTTCGACGTGCTCACCGGCGAGCGGGGCGTCAACGACGCCCTCGTGTTCGCCCGCTCGGCGACGGCGACCAGCCAGCGGTTCCCGGTGCACTGGGGCGGCGACTCGTACGGCACGTTCGAATCGATGGCCGAGAGTCTACGCGGAGGGCTGTCGCTCGCGATGTCGGGCTTCGGCTTCTGGAGCCACGACATCGGGGGCTTCGAGAGCACGTCGCCCGCCGGCGTCTATAAACGATGGCTCGCGTTCGGGCTCTTGTCGTCCCACAGCCGCCTCCACGGCAACGCCTCGTATCGCGTTCCGTGGCTGTACGACGACGAGGCGGTCGACGTGCTGCGTTTCTTCACGCAGCTCAAGTGCAGCCTGATGCCCTATCTGATGAACGCCGCCGTCGAAGCCCACCGGACGGCGGTGCCGACGATGCGCGCGATGATGCTCGAATTCCCCGACGATCCGACGTGCCGCACGCTCGACCGGCAGTACATGCTGGGCGCCGCCCTGCTCGTGGCGCCCGTCTTTCACGACAGTCGAGCGGAGTACTACTTGCCCGACGGCGAGTGGGTGAACCTCTTGACCGGCGAAGTCCGGCGAGGTGGCCGGTGGTTCTTCGACGTTCTCGACTACTTCGCGCTGCCCCTCTGGATTCGACCGAACCTCGTGGTGCCCATGGGACCCGAGCGCGAGCGCGTCGAATACGACTACGCCGACCGGGTTCGGCTCGTGTGCGGCAAGCTGGACGGTGCCACGCCGTGCTTCATCGACCTGGTCGACACCCATGGAAGACCGTCGACGCGGTTCGACCTTGCCCAGGCGGGGAACGCGGTCGTCGTCGCAAATCTCGACGGTCGAAGCGATTTCCGTATCCACCTGCCCTGGGCGAACGGTGTCGACGACGTCGAAGGCGGGGTGCGCGCCGACGATGCGCGGGAAGCACGCCCGGTCATCGGTGCCGAGGTGGTGGCCCGGTCGCCCCGCGTCTCGTTCACGTGGCGGTAGCGCGCTCGCGTTTTGATTGAGGCCGCGCCAGCCCCCCCTTACGACGCGGCGGCCGGCTCAGTAGAAGAACACCTGTCCCTGCACGTTGAACTGGTTGTAGCCGTGGTCGGGGCCGGTCGGTTCGACGCGGGTGTAAAATGCCTTGAGGTTCGAGTTGTGCCCGTACGGCCAAAACGAGAGCCCACCCACGTATCGGGTCTCGTCCGGCGGTGCCCCGGGCGCAGTTGCGAACGACCGATTTTCGAAGCGCACGATCGGGCTCAGCTTGATCGCGTCGATCAGGTACCCGGCCTCCCCCATGATCGCGGTCTGCTTCGGCAGCGGAGCGGCTGTCGCCGGGGCTATAGGCGTGATGAACGTTCCACCGTCCCACTGCGCCACGTTCACTTGTGCCGTCGCGACCCCGGGGCCGACCGGCATATCTAGGAACGCGTCGACGGCCCAGTACTTGTAGTTGTCCTGAAAGTCGTAAGAACCGCCCACCGAGAGGACGCGCTTCGCGCCGAGATAAGTGCCGTTGTAAAAGAATCCTGTCTCCGGATCGAGGATGTTGATCTGAATGCGTGCGGCGACGCGGAAGAAGTTCTGTCCTCCCACTTGGGCCGCCGCGGGAGCCATCGCAGCCACCGGACCGTTGCGCAAGCCCTGGAACATGCCGACGCGGTACTCGACGTGGCCGTCCAGGAGAAGCCCGCGTGCCTGAATGCCAAGGTCGCGGCCGACGGGGCTGGGCAATGTATTGTGAAACACGTCCGAGTGACGAAACGAGTTGGCGAAGTAGTCCCAGGAGTAGAGCGTGGCTGCGCCCTGGACCGCGTTGTGGGCCAGCGGAGGAAGCATGAACCCGGCGTCGAGCTTGAACTGATCCTCGATCGGCTTGTACGTCGCGAAGGCGTCTTGGATGTTCAAACCGGGGCTGTTCTTTTCGCCGGCGGCAGCTTTGAATAGATTGGGATAATCAGTGTCGACGAAATATTCGAAATGCTTGAACAATACTCCGCCGATGAGAATACGCGCGCGCCGGAGGAAAAGATTGTTGGTCAATCCGTCGGCAACGGGGCTGCCCAGCGCTTCATACGCGGGCTGGAGGAGGAGCCCGAGCCGGATGCTTCCGTCTTTGCCCTCGATGCGTAAGGGGCTCGCCGCGGGCACCATGGGTGCTGGCGCAGGCGGCGATGCGACAGGCGGCGGCTCGGGCAAAGGGGCGGCGGCCGGGGGTGGCGGCGGGGCCGGCGGCGCTTCGGCGGCAGGTTGCTCCGCGGGAGCAGTCGCTTCAGGGCGGGGCGCGGGCGCCGGTTGGGCCCTCGCCGGAATAGGAGCTTGTAAGGCCAGCACGACTACCGCGCACCACGCGAATCGATTCGCCATCGTCCTTCGCCCTTTCACAGGAGCTCGACACCCCTTTGGGCCGAGCGGGCGCGAAGCTGTTGCATCCTGATGACTGTGTCAAGAACTTATTGTTTCCGGCGGGTGACGGATCGGTTGCTTGACCGAACGGAACGGGGTCCGGCGGCGCGAGGGAGCTTCTCGTGGGCGACGCGACTGCCGCCACATCACATCAAGTCCGCAACTGCTGCCCCCGAACGAGATCTCCGAAAAGGCCAGGGCAGGCTATCAATTCGTCGTACGTGCCGTCCTGCACGATGCGGCCCCCATCGAGGACCACGATGCGGTCGCAACTTTTCACGGTCGCCAGGCGATGGGCGATGAAAATGGCGGTACGACCCACGAGATTGGTTTCCAGAGACTTTTGAATGAGCGTTTCGCTGACGGTATCGAGCGCGCTCGTCGCCTCGTCGAAAATGAAGAAGTCCGGGTCGGCCAGAAGTGCCCTCGCGATGGCCAATCGTTGGCGCTGGCCTCCGGAAAGCGTAGAGCCGCCCTCGCCCACGCGCGCCTCGAGCTGCCCGGGCAGACTTTGCAAGAACTCCCAGGCATTCGCCAGCTCGCATGCACGTACGATCGCGGCGTCCGACGCCTCGGGGCGCGCCACGCGAACGTTGTCGCGAACCGACGCGCGAAAGATGAACGGATCTTGCGGCACCACGCCCACGCGCTTTCGCAGGTCCGCGCCCCTGAACTCGCGAACATCCGTTCCGCCGATCCGCACCTCGCCTCGAAGCGGATCGTAGAGGCGGAGCACCAGCTGCGCGATCGTGGTCTTCCCTGCCCCCGACGGGCCGACGAATGCCAGCTTCTGGCCGTACGGAATGACGAGCTGCAAGTCTCGCAGCACTGGTTGGTCGGGCTCGTACCCGAATGTGACATTCGCGAATTCGATGATTCCGCCCGTCGGCACTTGCTTGACGGGCCCGTCGGGGTCCGGAATCGTGCTGGACGTGTCGAGGACCTTCCCGATCCGATCGAGGGATGCAGCCGCGCCTCCCCAGAGCATGAAAGCCTGGAAAAGCTGCTGGATCGGCCCGTAGAGGCCCTGGAACGACGTGAAGCAGCTCACCACAACGCCGGTCGCGATCCGCCCCCGGTAGACTCGCCAGGTGCACATGGCCATCAGGGCCACGTAACACACGTAGCTGAAGCCCTCTTGCTTCATCCATTCGATGTGACTTCGCACGTCGCGTTCGTACGATTTGCGTCCGATGAAGAGAGCGTGCTCTTCGAAGTCCTCGAGAACCTGCGCTTCCATCGAGTAGAGCTTGACCGCTTTGTTGCCGCGCAGGAGATCGGCGACCCAGCCGCTTACGTTGCCTTCGATGCTCTGAAAATCGGTATGAATCCGCTGTATCCGACGGCGCGAGTGCGCCATGAGAAGGAGGCTGCAGAGCGACGTGAAGGTGAGCAGCGCGCCGATCGGGGGATCCCAAACCCACATGACGGCCAGCGTCCATATGACCGTGACGACCGAGCCCGGACCGAACACCGACGCGTGCTGAAAGAACTGCATCACGTTGGCGAGCGGCGTGCCGAAGAGATAGCTGAATAGCTCCCCAGAGGGATGTTGCCCGTGGAAGCGAAGGCAAAGGTGGTTGACGTGTCGAAAAAACTGCGCACGAAGGTTGAAGGCGATTCGCTCCCGAGCCCACGTGAAGAACCGATACCCCGCGTGCCAGAGGCCCATCCGCATCACGACCGATATGGCCAGGTAGAGAATGCCCAGCCGAGCGACCCGCCACCACCGTTCTGTCGTGTCGATTCCGGCGGGTTCAATCGCGTCCGCGAAGAACCACTTCGGGAAGAGGTTCTGCAGGGCCATCGCGCCGCCGTGAATCCCGCAGAGCGTAGATGCGGCGACGATGTGCCAGCGGTAGCGCCAGAGGAGCGGCCACAGGTGACGGCGAAACGAGTCGCTCGATTGAATCGTATCGATCGTCGGGAGGCGATTGCCCGCGAGGCGCGCGATGACCGGGTGGATGAGGGTGGCGGGCGGCCCGGGCTCGAAAGCGGCCGATTGCTTCCGCTGGGGCTGTGAAGTTGTCGGCTGGCTCACCGGGTGTAGAGTACCGCTCCAGCGCGAGCCCTACGAACGGCAAGCGTGCAAGCGTGCAAGCGCGCAAGCGCGCAAGCGGGAACACGGCGATGTGGAAAATGCGGCTGGACGAGGACCGTGGCCGCGCTGTAGAGAGCACCATGACGGAGCACGTCAGCACAGGGCAGCTGTGGGAAATCGCAGCCAACGCCTTCGGCGGGCTGGAGCGTTTTCGGGTCGAGCGCATCGAAAACGGGATGGCCTGTGGCACGATGGTCGCGAGCGGCCGGCCCGCATCGTTCCATGCGTCGACGTTGGCGCGTCATCTGCGGGGAGCCAGGGTCGTTCAGAACGCCGACGGCTCACCGGCGCACAAGCCGGCGGCCAGCAAAGCGCGCCCCGGTCGCGAGCCCACGGCCAGTGATTACCGGCGCATCACGGCTCCGCGTGGGTTGACGCCTGCGGAGCGGGAAGAGTGGATCCGCGGCGCCGAGGCCGACGCGCGAAAGGCGCGGTAACGGCGCTTGACTCCGCCCCCCGGAGAGTTACGGGGAAGAGCGCATGTCCGAGCCGGTCGCCCCCGCCACCCATTCCTTCCAGGCCGAGGTCAGCCAGGTCCTGCGCCTGGTCATCCACTCGCTCTACAGCCACAAGGAGATCTTTCTGCGGGAGATCGTCTCGAACGCATCCGACGCGCTCGACAAGCTTCGCTTCCGCGCCATCACCGCGCCCGACCTGTACGAGGGGGACACGACGCTCGCCGTCCGCATTCGCGTGGATCGCGACCGCGGCACACTGACGATCGAAGACACGGGCATTGGCATGTCCGACGAAGAGCTCGTGCGCGACCTCGGCACGGTCGCGCATTCGGGATCGCGCGCGTTCCTCGAGGAGCTCGCGAAGAGCGGGAACAAGGACGCGCGGCTCATCGGGCAGTTCGGCGTCGGGTTCTACAGCGCATTCCTGGTCGCCGATCGCGTGGAGGTCGTCTCGCGCCCGGCGGGAGCGGGAAGCCGGGCGCACCGGTGGGTATCGGAAGGGAAAGACACCTTCACCCTCGAGCCGGCGGAGCGGGCCACTCGCGGAACGGCGATCACGCTCCACCTGCGGGATGATCAGAAGGAGTTTCTGACCGACTGGCGCGTGCGCGAGCTCGTCAAGCGCTACTCGGACTACGTCAGCCACCCGATCCAGCTCGAGGTCTCGAAGGGGACCGGCGCCGGAGCGAAGACGGAGCTCGAGACGGTCAACCGGGCGAGCGCGCTCTGGCAGCGCCCCAGGGCAGAGATCTCCGAGGCCGAGTACGACGAGTTCTTTCATCACCTCTCGCACGGCGCCGACGACGAGAAGGCGATTGCGCGCACGCACTTCAAGATCGAAGGCGTGCAGGAGTTCGCCGGGCTTCTCTACGTTCCGCGCGCGCGTCCGCTCGAGCTCCGTTTCGGCATGAAGCATCGCGGAGTGCGGCTGTACGTCAGGCGTGTCTTCATCATGGACGACTGCGAGGAGCTGGTCCCCGAGTGGATGCGGTTCGTCGTCGGCGTGATCGACTCCGACGACCTTCCGCTGAACGTGTCGCGCGAGCTTCTCCAGGAGTCGTCCGTCGTTCGGACGATCCGAAAGCAGGTGGTCAAGCACACCCTCGACGCGCTCGAGTCGATGGCGAGCGAGCGCCCCGAAGACTACGCCACGTTTTGGAAGAGCTTCGGCGTCTTCGTCAAAGAGGGGGCGGCGCGCGACTTCGAGTACCGCGAGCGCCTCGCGAAGCTCCTTCGCTACGAGAGCACCAGCGGTGACGGCCTCGCGTCCCTCACCGAGTACGTCTCGCGGATGAAGGAAGGGCAGCCGGCCATTTACTACGCAATCGGAGAATCGAAGCGCGTGCTCGATGGCGCCCCGCACCTGGAAGGGCTCCGGCGGCGCGGCTACGAGGTCCTCTTCATGTGTGACCCGACCGACCAGTGGACGGTCGAGTCGCTCCGGACGTTCGAGGGGAAGGCGCTCGTCTCGGCAATGGGCGCCGACCTCAAGATCGAAGAGAAGGAAGAGGACAAGAAGGCGCGCGCGGTGGTCGAGAGCGCGTTGAAGGGCCTCCTCGAGCGAGCGCGCGCCGTGCTCGGTGGCCGCGTGAAAGAGGTTCGCTTCAGCGACAGGCTGACCGACTCGCCGTGCTGCCTCGTCATCGCCGGCGACGGGACCCACGGGTACGTCGAGCGGTTGCTTCGCGAGGCGGGGCGAGAGATCCCGAAGAGCGAGCGGATCTTCGAGCTGAACCCGCGCCACGCGGTCGTGCGCAACCTGGAAGCTCTCGTCGAGCGCTCGGACCCGCGGGTATCCGAGTGGCTCGAGCTCCTCTACGACCAGGCACTTCTGACCGACGGGGCGCCGATCGACGACCCAGGTGCGTTCTCGCGGCGGCTGACGGCGCTGCTCACCACCGCGACGGCGAGTGACCCGGCGGCGGGGTAAGCGCGTCGCGGATTCATGGAACCGATCCGGGGGTCGGGTCGTACGTTCGTCACAGGACCCATCGCCGGGGCGAGCAGTACCCGGGGTGCCACTCTCGGGTGACGCGAGTCGCTGAGCCGTCGCGACTCGCGAGCCCGACCACCTTGGCAGCGCTCAGCACCGAACGACCAAGATCTCGATGCACCGATGCAAAGGAGGCGCAATCTTCCGTTGCCATTGAGACGACGACAGAAATCAGGTACGGCTGACCTTGGGAGGCTCTGACCTACATGACGAATCGATGGTTGACATTGGGGGCGGCGGTATCCGTGGGAGCGTTCGCCGCTCTGGCAGCGTGTTCCGGCAACACGGGGCCCGCGGGGCCCGCCGGCCCGGCCGGTGATGCCGGAGCCGCGGGCCCTCAGGGCGCCCAGGGGGCAACGGGCGAAGCGGGGGCACCCGGAGCACCGGGCGTCCCGGGAGAGGCAGGGCCGCGAGGTCCGGCCGGAGAGGCAGGCCCCCCCGGCCCGGCCGTCATCGTCTCGGAAGCCGCGCGGCAGGGGCTCAGCGTCGCTCCGGTGCCCCTCAACTTGACGGGGCTCGCATCGAGTCAGGTCGAGCTCGTGGGCAACGGCAGCTACATCGTGAATGCGCTGGCCGATTGCCCGAGCTGTCACGGCGCCGCCCCGGCGTACCTCGGCGGCGGCTGCGCGGCCCCCGATGGGGGTCCCCCGGCCTGCACCGGGATCACGTTCGCGACGCCGGGCTTCACGGTCACCGCTCGCAACCTCACGCCGGATCCGACAACGGGGCTCCAGCTGACCGAGGCTCAGTTCATCAGCGCGATCCGCACCGGCGCGGACTACCACGGGGTCGTGGCCGGCGCTTCGCCGACCCAGTCCCTGCTCGTCATGCCTTGGGTCACGTTCCGCTGGATGTCGCTCCACGACCTCCGGTCGGTCTACGCCTACCTGCGCGCCATTCCCGCGGTGTCGAACGCCGTCCCCACCGACTCGAAGACGGCAATGGTGGCGCCGCCAACAGGCCTACCGGTCGAGCCAACGAGCTACACCTCGGGCGACCAGGCCGCGCCGGGCACACCGCTCCCGCCCGAGACGACCCCCACCGGGCCCGATTCGTCGGCCCCTGTGCCGGATCCGGGCTTCGTTCTCCGCGGGCTTGCGCTCAACCCGCTCACGGAGGTCCAGACGAGTGGGCTCGAGGCGACGACGCTCTCGCTCTTCGGACGGGGCTCGTACATCGTCAACGCGATTGGCGACTGCAGCGGATGCCACACCAACATCGACAACCCGGCGACGGGCGCGATCAAGACGGCCGCATACCTCACCGGCGGCCAGGTCTTCGACCTGGGCGTTCTCGGTGTGCCGCCGCCCGTGCAGCAGATCCTCGGGTACACCCGCGCCGCGTCCGCGGACCTGATCGGCGCCACCAACGGGTTCTTCAACAAGTCGAACGTCGACTTCGGCACCTTCGAGACCCTCATCACCGAGGGAATCCACGCGGAGGACCCTGCGCCCCAGCGGCGGGTCGCGTTCCCGATGCCCTGGACTTTCCTCAAGAACTTGACGCTGAGCGACATGGAGTCCGTCTACACCTACATGAACCAAGTCGCGACGCAGTACGGCCAGGTCACGCAGGTGGGCGCCAGCGACAAGCTGGTCCCGGACCCCGCGATCTACTGCGACCCGACCACCGCGTGCCCGACCGGCTGGAGCTGCAGCTCGAGCAACGCTCCGGGCGAATGCCTGCACCAGACCTGCGCGGCGGCGACCGTGCTCACCGATTGCGCCATCTGCCAGACCTGCTCGGCGACGACCGGCGGCGTTTGCCAGACGATGACCGGCGCGGCCCTCGCGGGCTGCGTCCAGGGCGGCCTGTAGCCGTCTCGTAGCGACAATGTTCCCTCCCCCGCGCGCGTCGGGGGGGGGAACTTGTCATGCGGGGCGCGATGGGTCGCCGACAAGACGCGGTTGTGAGCTTGCCTGGCGCGATAGGACGCGGACCAGCCGCAGTCGTGAGCTTGCCGGACACGATAGGTCGCGGACAACACGCGGTCGTGAGCTTGCCGGACGCGATTGGTCGCGGACAAGACATCACCCGGGCACCATGCGGTGGATTCGGCTCATCATGACGAGCGTCACGAGCGAGCCGGGACGTGTCCGAAAATTTGTGCAACTGGACTAGCGGCTCACGGGGCGACCGTTTCGGCGACGGAGCCCAAAGCGGGCGAAGTCACCTGTTCGACGTAGGACGGGGGCTTGTGGGAAAGCGTCATCGCTGTCTCGCCGGCGCGCTGGCTTCGCGCGAAGCCGGTCAGCCGTGTAGCGCCATAGCGCGGACGACGCCATCGCCGTCGTCTTTTCTGGCGCCTCATTGAAGCGACGCGATTAGCTCCTCAAGCTGTTCCAGCGTCGCACGCATGCCGCGCTCCATGCCCGAGTCGATCGCGCCGTCGAGCGCCTGCTTCGACGGATAGAGCTCGTGAGAGACGATCCGCGTCTTACCCTGTTGCTCGTCGAACGTGGCCGTGACGATCCCCTCGCCGGCGGCGCGCATCGGCTCGAATATCTGCGTGTATGCGAGCCGCGCGTGCGGCGCGACCTCGGTGTACGTTCCCGAAAACGCCATCGAGCGAGCTTCGTCGTGCCCAAAGACGAAGCGGTAGCGGCCGCCGACGCGGAGGTCGATGTCGCACGAGAACAAGGTCACGCCGAGGGACTTGGGCGCCCACCAGCGCTTGAGCAGCTCGGGTTTAGTCCACGCGTCGAAGACGATTCGCGCAGGCCCGTTGAAGGTGCGGGTGATCACCAGTTCGCGATCGGATCGGCGCTCGACGGTGGTGCGATTCATGAAGGGCTTACTTTCTCTTTTTGCTGCGTTCATGGGGTTTGTCCGCTTCTTTGAGCTCCTCGACGAGCTCGTCCAGTGCCTCGAATCGCGCGTCCCACACTTTTCGGTAGCGCTCGAGCCAGTCGTGGAATTGGCGAAGGGGTCGCGCCCGAAGCTCGTAAAGCCGGCGCTGGGCGTGCGGCTTCGCATCCACGAGCCCGGCCTCTTTCAGTACTCGCAGGTGCTTCGAGACCTGCGGCTGGTTGAGCCGAAGTCGCTCGCCGATCTCGTTTACGGCCCGAGGGCCGGAGCGCAGCAGCTCCACGATGCGGAAGCGGTTGGGTTCGGAGAGGGCGGCGAACGTCTCGATCACCGTCTGTATATGCCTACACAGGCATATGCCTGTCAAGACATAGGGCCTATGGTGGCGGCTGAAACCGGTGCGCCAAGGATGTCGGGCGTGGCGCTCCGTTGAGCGCTTGTCGAGCGAGCTGGTCCGAAACATTTCTTCGCTCCCGCGAGCCGTTGGCGGATGGCGCGCTATCTCATGGTTGCCCGCTTCCGAAGGGCGACGCTCACGAGAGGAGTCAGGGATGAAAGCCGTCGTTTTGACCGGTTATGGTGACGTCGAGAAACTCGAGGCCCGCGACGTGCCCGATCCCAAAGTGGGACCGAACCAAATCAAGGTTCGGATGGCGGGCGCCAGCATCAACCCGGTCGACTGGAAGCTCCGGGGCGGCGCGCTCAAGGCGTGGATGCCGCTCGAGTTGCCGGCCATCCTCGGGCGGGACGCGTCCGGTGAGGTCATCGAGATCGGTCCGGGAGTCACGACCTTCAAGATGGGCGACCGCGTGATGGGCCTCGTGAACGCGGCCTACGCCCAGCTCGTCGTCGCCGCGGTGGACGCTTGGGCCCCGGTACCGGCGAAGTTGAACCTCGTCGAGGCCGCGGCGCTGCCGCTCGTGGTCCTGACGGGCGCGCAGTTGGTGGAAGAGGCCATCAAGCCCCAAGCGGGTGATGTGGTGCTCGTGACCGGGGCTATGGGAAGCGTCGGCCGAGTCGCCGTCTTCGCGGGCAAAGCGCTGGGCGCCAAAGTCTGGGCCGGAGTTCGGGGCTCGCAGAAAGCAGAAGCGACCAAGCTCGGCGCCGACGGCGTCGTGGCGCTCGACGACGACGCGGAGATCGGCAAGCTCCCGCCGCTCGACAGCATCGCGGACACCGTCGGTGGCGACGCGATCAAGAAGCTGCTTGGCAAGCTGAAGACGGGCGGCACGATCGGGAGCGTCGTCGGGGAGCCGGCCGGAGCCAAGGGGCGGGGGCTGGTGGTGCACGCGATGCTCGTGCATGCGGACGCCAAGCGGCTCGCGGAGCTCGGACAAGCGGTCGCGGAAGGAAAGCTCGTCATTCCGATCGCGAAGAAGCTTCCCCTGACGGAAGCGCGCGAAGCGCAGAAACTGGCGGAGAAGGGCCCCGGTGGGAAAGTCGTCCTGACGGGGTGAGAGCCAAGCCATTCGAGGGAGTCAGGGACGTTACTCGGCCCTCTGAACCAACGCCGCGGAACCAATAGGACCGCACAATGCGGCCCCAAGATCTGTGCGACCGTCTCATCGACAGCCGCGGCCTTGCGGCGATGCGGCGGACTGGTCTCGATCGTGCACCATCTGAGCGGAACCATGTCCCACACGAGTTCCTTCGAGCGACTCCGTAGCATCTGCTCGGATGTCGGCGTCGATGTGGAGGGGATTCGTCCCTCGATCCTCGCTCGGATGCGTCTCCTGGCTGAGACCACGAAGACATTGAATGACTGTGAGCGAGCCGTCCGCATCGCCGGCGACATCTTTCGCTACTACGACGCCTCGAAGCCGCTGAAGCGCTTCACGGCGCTAGAGCGACGGATCGTCGTGATAGGCACCCTCTTTTCGGACATTGGCAAAACTGGTCCCGCCGGAGCGAGTCTGGACGGGCAGCGGCTTGTGGCCGAAATGTTCGCCGTCGAGTGCGTCGTCGACGGAGGGACGTCCGTTGCGCGGTTTTTCGAGCTGTATTTTCCGGCGGACGCGGCCCGCCGTGCTCGACGCTTCGGAGCCCTTGGTCTCGACGCACGAATGACCCTGCGTGAGTTTTGGAACCTGCACAGCGCGTGGACCCTCCACATCATCCAGGGTGATGGTGTGCCCTTGGAAGCGGTCCCCGCGGCGGCGACGCACCACATCCTGGAGAACGTGAACCCAGATTCGCTAATCGCCGAGGACGGCCGCTTTACAAAATACTTCGGCAAGCATGCGTCGTTCGAGCGACCCGAGAAACTCGTGATACTTTTGGACAAGTACGATGCTGCCGTCCGGCGAGGGCGTCGCACCCACGACCAAGCCATCGCGTTCCTCCGCGAGGTCATCGCAAACAACCACCGATTCTGCGGTGATCATGGGTTTTTGGAGCTCATTGACGACCTGGATCAGATCAGGAAGGTCCCTCACCGTGCTCGCCGACGGTCAACTCTGGTCAAGAGTCTCTCATGACCATCTCGCCGGCCTTACTTCGCCAGCCAAGGCCTCTGTCGTCGTCGACTCGCGTCAACTCAACCCTACGCGTGCGGTCTGACCGCTTCGATCTACCGGTGGACATGAACGAGCGGCGAACTCGCGCGTAAACGCCACTGCGGCGAACGTACGTGCGTAGCGACCCGCGCTGCCCTAATCCGCCGCTGGCTTCGCGTCGTCGAGCAGGGCCCGCATTTCGGCCAAGCAACGCGCGAGGACGGTGGCGGTTGAGCCGCCAATCCCGACGCGCCCCGAGCGAAGCACTTCAAAGGCGTAGGTCGCGGTCAGGACAAGGTTCGAGAGCTCCAAGTCCAGCTTCCCTCTTAGGTCTGAATGGGACTGGTCCCGCTCGACGGTCCACGAGGCGACGGACCGGGCCGTAGCCTCGTCGAGGCATCGGTTCAAAGTGTGAAACTCGGTCGCAGTAATCCCGGCGTCGCGCTCATCGGCCAACTCGGTGACCGCCTGACACACGTCCCCATACTCGCGCACGACTTCTTCGATGGTAAACCCGAGCTTGCGCATGCCCTGACCATGCAACACGGCGCTTCGCGCGATGTCGGAATTCTGCGGGGGGACGCTATTCGACGCCCTTCTTGATGGATTGCGTTCGGCATCATCTTCGAGAGCGGCGACGAGCTGGGACAAGAAGATGGGAACCCCGTTCCGTTCCCCCTCCACGTCAGGTGTCGGCGTAGACGCGCGATTCGCCGCCATCGCGCTTGTGCGCTTGATGAGGGCGAGCCGATTGTCCGTCACAAATTGTAGTAGGGACATCAGGTCCTTCTCGCCGGGTTGGCGGTTCCGACGAGCACCAGTGCAAGAACCAGGTACAGCGCGGCACAGCACGATTGCCGCGCCGCAGACGGATGGGCTGCGGGGGGAATGTGCATATCGCCCAAAGGGGCGACGCAGGATGCCTCTCGCGCACCGCGCGGCACGTAGGGCCGAAGCCGCCCGCTTTGCGGTGCGGGTAAGGTGCAGGTGGCCAGCGCCATCGCCGCGGACGCGACCGTTGCCGCATAAGCGGACCGCTGGTGCGAGCAAGAGCGCCGACGGCAAGCTCTTTGCGTGGAAGACCGCCGCCAACGCTGGGATGTCGCCCAGTCCGCCTAAGCTCGCGTCTTCATACAGTATTATGGCGGGGTGGACGGGACTCGAACCCGCGGCCTCCGGCGTGACAGGCCGGCGTTATAACCAACTTAACTACCACCCCGGAAAACCTCTGCCTATCGCTTCATGTTCCGCTTCTGCTTGCCGCCGCTTCACCTGATGTCTTGTGGGCGGGACAGGGTTTGAACCTGCGACGTCCGGCTTGTAAGGCCAGCGCTCTACCGCTGAGCTACCCGCCCCACTCGTCCTGTCCGCGAGTGACCCGGGCCGGCCACTTTACGCATGCGCCGCGCTCGGTCAAGCGCGAAAGTCACGCCGGCGGCGGCGACGCGGGCTCGGGCGCGGCCGGAGGCGGCTTGCCGGGCATGTCGCCGGGAGCGATCGTCGCGGCCTGCGGCCGAGCGGCCAGATCGCCCGGGATCGTCACGAGCTCGCCGTCGCGGTACTCCCAGCGTTCGCGAGCGGTGCCAAGGATCGACGCCGCCGCAGGCAGGCACAGCGCTTCTCGCAGCACGTCGTCCATGTGCTCGACGAGCACGATGCGCGTCGACTTGAGCACGCGCCTCGGCACCTCGCGCAGGTCTTTCCGATTCTCTTTCGGGATGACCACCGTGGTGATGCCGCTTCGGTGCGCGGCCAGGAGCTTCTCTTTCACCCCGCCAATCGGCATCACGCGCCCGCGCAGTGTGATTTCGCCGGTCATTGCCAGGTCGCGCTTCACCGGGACTTTGATGAGCGCGCTCGCCAGGCTCGTCGCCATCGTCACCCCGGCGCTCGGCCCGTCCTTCCGAACGAACTCGGGAAAGTGAACGTGCACGTCGACCTTCTGATAGAAATCCAAATCGAGGCCGAGCGCCTCGGCGCGCGAACGCACGTAGCTCATGGCAGCCTGCGCGCTCTCTTCCATCCCCTTCTCGAGCAGGCCGGTGATCACGAGCTTGCCCTTGCCGGGCACAACCGCCACTTCGCACGCGAGAAGCTCGCCGCCGCCGTTCGACGTCACGCTGAGGCCGTTGGTCAGCCCGATTTCGTCGTGCTCTTCCTTCTTGCCCACGCGGAACTTCGGCACGCCGAGGTACCGCGGGACGTCTTTCGCAACGATCTCGATCGGCTTCTTGCCGTCGTTCACCACCTGGCGCGCGACTTTGCGCGAGATGCTCGCGATCTCGCGTTCGAGCGACCGAACGCCCGCTTCTTTCGTATAGTGGTGAATGATCGTGCGGAGCGCGTTCTCCGTGACCGTGAAGGGCACTTCGTCGAGGCCACACTCTTTGCGCTGGCGCGGCACCAGGTACTTGACCGCAATATTCAGCTTTTCGAACTCGGTGTAGCCGCTCAGCTGAATGATCTCCATCCGGTCTTGAAGAGGGATGGGAATGCCGCCGAGCGTGTTCGCGGTGGTGATGAACATCACGTCCGACAGGTCGTAGTCGAGGTCGAGGTAATGATCGTTGAAGCTGTGGTTCTGCTCCGGGTCGAGGACCTCGAGCAACGCCGCCGCGGGATCGCCGCGGAAGTCGGTCGACATCTTGTCGACCTCGTCGAGGAGAAACACGGGGTTGTTGGTCGCCACTTTGCGGACCGACTGAATCAGCTTGCCCGGCATCGCGCCGATGTACGTCCGCCGATGGCCGCGTATCTCCGCTTCGTCGCGCACTCCGCCAAGCGACAGCCGCACGAACTTGCGCCCCGTCGCACGCGCGATGCTCTTGGCGAGGCTCGTCTTGCCGACTCCCGGCGGCCCGACGAAGCAGAGAACCGGCCCCTTTAGCTTCTTCGTCAACGCCTGAACCGCGAGGTACTCGAGAATCCTCTCTTTGATCTTCTTGAGACCGTAGTGGTCTTCTTCGAGAATCTCTTCTGCCTTCTTGAGATCGTAGGTCTCTTCGCTCTTCTCGTACCAGGGGAGGCCGATGATCCAATCGATGTAATTGCGAACGACGGTCGCTTCCGCGCTCGTCGGGTGCATCATCTTGAGCTTCTTGAGCTCCTTCTTGACCTTCGCGGAGCCTTCTTTGCTCATCCGCTTGGTCTTGAGTGTCTCCTCGATCTCCTGGATCTCGTTTTTGAACTCGTCGCGTTCGCCGCCGCCCAGCTCCTTCTGGATGGCCTGCATTTGCTCGTTCAGGTAGTATTCCTTCTGCGTCTTCTCCATCTGCTTCTTGACGCGCGACCGGATCTTCTTCTCCACTTGGAGAATCTCGATCTCGGCCTGCATCAGCTCGTGGAGGCGCTCGAGGCGTTTCGAAGCATCCTCCATCTCGAGGAGCTGCTGGCGGTCGACGAGCTTGATGGTCGGTAAATTGGCGACGATCGTATCCGAGAGGCGCGCCGGATCGTCGATCGTCTGCACGCTCATCAGAACTTCGGGCTGAACTTTCTTGTTCAGCTTCACGTACATCTCGAAGGCCGCCTGCACGCTGCGCATCAGCGCCTCGACCTCGACGCCGCCTTGACTGGCATCCGGGATCTCTTCGACCTCCACGACAAAAAATTCGTCGGTCTGCGCGAAGCGCTTGATGCACGCCCGCCGCTTTCCTTCGACAAGGACCTTCACCGTCCCGTCGGGAAGGCGCAAGAGCTGCATGACGGTCCCGAGGGTTCCCACCCCGAAGATATCGTCCGGTGTCGGTTCGTTCGTTTTCGCGTTCTTCTGCGCAGCCAGAAAGATGTCCTTGTCGCGCGCCATCGCTGCGTCGAGGGCATTGATCGATCGCTCACGGCCGACGAAGAGCTGCGAGACCATGTGCGGAAAGACGATGATGTCGCGCAGCGGCAGAAGTGGAACGGTACGCCGCCTGCCGCCAGGGGGTCCTTTACCGTCGTTTTCCTTGTTGAAGAACATAGCGACGCCTTAGGTAGCAGGGCTTCTGGCTTCGGGCTTCCGCGTCGACGAAACGACCACCGCCCGGCCAGGCCGAGCGGCGCTGCCTAACCCGCCGCGGCCGTTTTGGGGGTTCGAGGCGCATCCCCGGGAAACGAATCTAGTCCCGTCCGGCGCCGCGAGCACAATCGCGCCAGGCGATTGGTCGCAACTCGACGGCCGTGCACGAGTCAGGCGCCGGCTCACGCCAGCTCGGCTTCCTTTTGGTACACGATGAGGGGCGTCTCGCGCTTGGTGATGACGTCCTCGTTCACCACCACCTCTTTGATCCCGTTCCGCGACGGGATCTCGTACATGATGTCGAGCATCGCGTGCTCGAGAATTGCGCGCAGGCCGCGAGCGCCGGATTGACGGAGGAGCGCCTCTTTGGCCACCGCCTGAAGGGCGCCCTTGGTGAACTTGAGCTTGACGCCGTCCATCTCGAAGAGCTTCTGGTACTGCTTGACGAGGGCGTTCTTGGGCTTCGTCAAAATGTCGACCAGTGCGTCCTCGTTGAGCTCGTGCAATGTCGCCAGCACCGGAAGGCGACCGATGAACTCCGGGATGAGCCCGAATCGGAGCAAGTCTTCAGGCTGCACCTGCTCGAGTAGCTCGCCGAGCTTGTAGTCCTTCTTGCTCTTGATGTCCGCGCCGAAGCCGAGCGTTTGCTGCCCGATGCGCCGCTGGACGATCTGTTCGAGCCCGACGAAAGCGCCGCCGCAGATGAACAAGATGTTCGTGGTGTCGACCTGCAGAAAGTCCTGCTGAGGGTGCTTTCGCCCGCCTTTGGGCGGAACGTTCGCGATCGTCCCCTCGATGATCTTGAGCAGCGCTTGCTGGACCCCCTCGCCGGAGACGTCGCGCGTAATGCTGGGGTTGTCGCCTTTGCGGCTGATCTTGTCGATCTCGTCGATGTAGACGATGCCGCGCTGCGCCCGCTCCACGTCGTGATCGGCGTTCTGGAGCAGCTGGACGATGATGTTCTCGACGTCCTCCCCGACGTAACCAGCCTCCGTGAGGGTGGTCGCGTCGGCGATCGCGAACGGAACGTTGAGGATCTTGGCGAGCGTCTGCGCGAGAAGCGTTTTCCCCGTGCCGGTCGGGCCCAGGAGCAAGATGTTCGACTTCGCAAGCTCGACGTCGTCTGCGCTGACGCGCGAGTCGATGCGCTTGTAGTGGTTATGCACTGCAACCGCGAGAATCTTCTTCGCGCGCTCTTGGCCGATGACATAGTCGTCGAGGATCGACTTGATCTCGGACGGCTTGGGAACGGGCGTCGAGCCGGCGTACGGCTCGTCCTTCTCGACCTCTTCGGCGATGATGTCGTTGCACAGCCCGATGCACTCGTCGCAGATATAGACCGTTGGGCCGGCGATGAGCTTCTTCACTTCCTTCTGGGACTTGCCGCAGAAGGAGCAGTTCAGATTGCCGTTCTGGTGGTCGTCACGTCTGCGTTCCAATGCATGCCTCGAAATGGTTGCCGAAGAGCGCAAATGCCGCGCACAGCCAGCCTCGCGTCGAGAGAAAGCTTAGACCCACCCCGTGGCCGTCGCAAGCTTGTGGCGCTCCGCTTACGGGGGCGCTCCGGCCAGCTACGCCAGCCCGCCGAAGCTCAGCGCTCGCGCGCCGGTTTCTCGGGCTCCCCTTTCCTCCGCGGCGGAAGCACGTCATCGATGAGACCGTATTCCTTCGCGTGGACGGGGCCCATGTAAAAGTCGCGGTCGATGTCTTTGTGGATGAGATCCTTCTGCTTGCCGGTCGCGCTGGCGAGGATATCGGTGATCACGTCCTTCCAGTGCCGAATCTCGCGCGCCTGGATCTCGATGTCGGTTGCCTGCCCGCGAGCCCCGCCCATCGGCTGGTGGATCATGATGCGCGCGTTGGGGAGGGCCATCCGCCGCCCCTTGGTCCCGGCCGCGAGCAGCACGGCCGCCATCGACGCGGCCATCCCGAGACAGGTCGTGCTCACGGTCGAGCGCACGTACTGCATCGTGTCGTAGATGGCCAGGCCGCTCGTCACCACGCCGCCAGGGCTGTTGATGTAAAGCATGATCTCCTTGTCGGGATCTTCGCTCTCCAAGAAGAGAAATTGCGCGATGACGATGTTCGCCACATCGTCGTTGATTTCCGTGCCTAGAAAGACGATGCGGTCTTTCAACAAGCGGCTGAAAATGTCCCAGTTGCGTTCCCCGCGGTGGGTCGTCTCGACGACCGTCGGGTAGGGAATGAAGTCTTTGGCAGACTCGATGCAGCGAATCGCTTGCGTACGGCTGGCGGGGCGCTTGGTCATTATGGCTTCCTCGGGTTCTCAACCCACGTCGTCATTCACGTTTCTCCGAGCGAGACCGGCCGTCAAGCGGCTCATCCGCCCGCGGCCTCGGGCTCTGCGACGTTCAAGCCGAGCTCGGAGCCGGACTTGCCGGTCGACTCGCCATCCTGAATGACGGCTTTGGACTCGATGATGTTGAGCACCTTGTCCTCCAAGATCATGCCGATGAGGATGTTCCGGCGCTGCGGGTCGTTGTACTCCGCTCGGACCTTCGCCACATTCTTTCCGCTCTCCGCAGCGAGCTCCTCGATTCCCTGGCGGATGTCGTCGTCCGTTACCTGGAGCGACAATTTCTTGGCGATCGCCGCCATGAGCAGGCCAGCGCGAACCTTCTTTTCCGAGTCCGCGTGCACCTGATGGTGCACCTTCGCGAAGTCTTCCTGCGTTGGTTGCCGGCCCATGCGCTTGGCGTTTTGGAGGAGCTCCATCTCCATCATTCGGCACTGCTGTTCGACGAGCGATGGCGGCAAATCCAGGTTGTTCTTCTCGTTGAGCTTGTCGATGATTTGCTCCGCGAGCACCGTGTCCGCTCGGTCCTTCAGCATCTTCTCGAGCCGGGTGTGCACGTCGGCGCGCAGCTCGACGAGCGTCTGAAACGAACCGACGTCCTTGGCGAACTCGTCGTCGAGGGCGGGCAACACACGCTGCTTGATGTCTTTGACCTTGACGTTGAAGGTCGCGGACTTTCCCTTCAGCTCGGCGCGCGGATGCGTGTCCCCGAACGTCGCTGCCACCTCGAACGTGTCGTCGACGCTCTTGCCCATCAGCGCGGCGTCGAGCTCCGGAAGCACCTGCCCGGACCCGAGCTCGAGCTGCACTCCTTCGCCGCCGCCGTCCTTGAGCTCCGATCCGTCGGTGGAAAGCGTGAAGTCGATCGTCACGACGTCGCCCTTCGTGGCCGGGCGCGCAGGATCGATCGGCTCGAGCCGCGCGTGGGACTTTCGCAGGAGCTCGATCTGCTCATCGACCATCGCCTCGCCCGCGGCCGTCTGTGGACGAACGAGCTCCAGTCCCTCGAAGACGACCTCCGGGATCTCCGGCGAGACTTCGAACCGTGCCTTGTAGGAGAAGGCCGAGCCGTTTTCGACTTTCC